>Ga0233425_10000300_pt1 | contig 130041 bp, 124 predicted proteins | sample Watercolumn_Towu_2_FD_181712 | JGI IMG/M metagenome (GOLD analysis project Ga0233425, IMG submission 181712) | Freshwater microbial communities from Lake Towuti, South Sulawesi, Indonesia - Watercolumn_Towuti2014_140_MG | ecosystem: Environmental > Aquatic > Freshwater > Lake | place...
GCCACGACCACCCGTTCCTGCTCTCCGGGCGCTACGGCGTCGACCGCGCGGAGGTGCGGTACTGGGAGGAGAGCCCGGACGTCCGCACCGTCTCGGACCTGGCCCTGACCCTGTGGGACACCCACCGCGAGGACTGCGGCCTGCCCGACTGGGCCGTCGTCGGCCTCGAGGTCGTCGACCGCGAGACCTTCCACAAGCGCGGCCGCGTGGCCACGCCGGTGGCCCCGCCAGTCTCGCTCGTCGGCGTCGCCCCTTTCTAGCCGGGGGCGGTCCGCCCGACCGCCACGGAATGCACCTCGTCACCTAACGCGGGTCACGACCCGGCAACGAGCTCGCGACGCGCCTCCGTCAGGGACTGCGACGGCGCCACACTCGGCCCATGGGGGAGCGGGGCAGGGGAGCCGTCGCAGCGGCCGCGGTCGTCGTGACCGTCGCTGCGGCGGTGCTCGTGCTGACCTCGCTGCTGACCGGCACGGGCACGCCGCTGTCGCCGGGCCGGGCCGAGGCGTCGTGCGCCCGATCCCTGGTCTACGAGGGCGTGTACTGGTTCCAGCAGAACGCGACCGAGCCCATCGAGCTCGGCGACGCCGTCGAGGGCGCGGCGCTCGCGCCGTGCAACGACACCTCTGGCGCCAACGACCGCGAGGACCCCGTCGACGCCTACCGCGTGCCGGCGCTCGGTCCCGACTACCTCGCCATCAGCGCGGAGAGCACCGACCTGTTCAAGCGCAGCACGACGCCGTACGTGACGACGTTCAGCGCCGACAACGTGCTCGACGTGATCGCCCTGGTGCTCGTGCTGGTCGTCGTCCTCGGCGCCGTCGCCGCCCTCATCGCCCGGCTCGTCCGCAAGCGCCGAGTCCGAGCCTGACCACGAGCCGCGTTTCCGGGGGATCCGGGCGGTCGCCTAGGCTTTCGGCGTGAGCGAGACCTCCACGAACGACCGCGACGCCGTCCTCGCGACCGCCGCGCGCGCCCGCGAGGCGGCCGTCGTCCTGCGCGGCCTGACCCGTGCCCAGAAGGACGCCGCCGTGCTCGCGATCGCCGACGCGCTCGACGCCGCCACCGCGCGCGTCGTCGAGGCCAACGCCGGCGACGTCGGGCGCGCGGTCGAGAACGGCACCGACCCCGCGATCGTCGACCGCCTCACCCTCACGCCCGAGCGGCTGCACGCCATCGCCGACGCCGCACGCGATGTCGCAGCGCTGCCCGACCCCGTGGGCGAGGTCGTCCGCGGCTACACGCTGCCCAACGGCCTCGAGGTGCGGCAGGTCCGCGTGCCCCTCGGCGTCGTCGGGATGATCTACGAGGCGCGGCCCAACGTCACTGTCGACGCCGCCGTGCTCTGCCTCAAGAGCGGCAACGCCGCGCTGCTGCGCGGCAGCTCGTCGGCGTACGCCACGAACGTCGTGCTGGTCGAGGTCATGCAGGAGGCGCTGGCCGCGCAGGCCCTGCCGTCCGACGCGATCGCGCTCGTGCCCGGCACCACGCACGAGTCGGTGAAGCACCTCATGACCGCGCGCGGGCTCGTCGATGTCCTCATCCCGCGCGGCGGCGCCGGTCTTATCCGCAGCGTCGTCGAGGAGTCGACCGTCCCCGTCATCGAGACCGGGGTCGGCAACTGCCACGTCTACGTCGACAGCGCCGCCGACCTCGACAAGGCCGTCGCGATCCTCGTCAACGCCAAGACCCAGCGCGTCAGCGTCTGCAACGCGGCCGAGACCTTCCTCGTCCACGCCGACGTCGCCGACGCCTTCCTGCCCAAGGCCCTCGCGGCGCTCAAGGACAAGGGCGTCACGGTCCACGGCGACGATCGGATGGCCGCGCACGCCGACCGGGCCGGGATCGCGTTCGCGCCCGTGACCGACGACGACTGGGCCGCCGAGTACTACTCGCTCGACATCGCCGGCGGCGTCGTCGACTCCCTCGACGACGCCCTCGCCCACATCCGGCGCTGGTCGTCCGGCCACACCGAGGCCATCGTCAGCGACTCGGCGTCGGCCATCCAGGCCTTCATCACCGGTGTGGACTCCGCCGCGGTGATGGTCAACGCCTCCACCCGGTTCACCGACGGCGGCGAGTTCGGCTTCGGCGCCGAGATCGGCATCTCGACCCAGAAGCTGCACGCCCGCGGCCCCATGGGCCTGGCGGAGCTCACCAGCACGACGTACGTCGTCACCGGCGACGGCCACACCCGCGGCTGAGCACAGCGAGCACAGCGAGCACAGCAAGCGCAGGGCACGGCAAGCGCAGGGCACGGCCGGGTCACGATCAGGCCGCCCTGGGGCGGTCGGTCCGCCGTCCCGGGCAGGTGCGTTGGTAGGCTCCACGGGTCCCCGGATCGGGGGTCCGACGTCCGCAAGGGGTACCGACTGATGAACGCCGCCCTGGTCCTGGCGCAGGCCGCCGTCACCGAGACCGAGGCCCACTCGAACCTCCCGTCGAAGTGGGCCTTCGGAGCCGTCGCGCTCGTCGTCCTGCTCCTCCTGCTCTTCATCGTCACGCGCCTCAACGTCGACCGCTGATCCCGGCGGTTCGGCGTGCAGCGCGTCGGGGTCCTCGGGGGCACCTTCGACCCGCTGCACCTCGGCCACCTCGTGGCAGCGAGCGAGGTGGCGCACCGTCTGTCCCTGGACGAGGTGGTGCTGGTCCCTGCCGGGCAGCCCTGGCAGAAGCCGCGCCCTGATCTCGCCCCCGCCGAGGACCGGTACCGCATGACCGCACTCGCCGTCGCCGACGACCCGCGCCTCCGGGCGAGCCGGGTCGACATCGACCGTGCCGGTCCGACGTACACGGTGGACACGCTCACCGACCTCCGGGCCGGCCTCGACGACGGCGCCGAGCTGTTCTTCATCACCGGTGCGGACGCCCTGGCGGGCATCCCGACCTGGCACCGGGCCGAGGAACTGCCCGGCCTGGCCACGTTCGTCGGTGTCACCCGTCCGGGCCATGCGCTACAGGTCCCGGCTGTGCCTGTCGAAGTGACGCTGGTGGACATCCCGGCCCTCGACATCTCCTCGAGCGACCTGCGCGCCCGCGTGGCCGCCGGGCGTCCCATCCGCTACCTCGTGCCCGACGCCGTCGACCGCTACGTCGCCGAGCACGGCCTCTACCGGGGGACGGCGGCATGACCGACGTCCACCCGCCCGGCGCCGTGCCGGAGGGCGCGCTGCCGCCCGAGCACCCCGTGCCTGAGGCGCCCCACGCCGGCGTGCCCGACTTCCCGCCGCCGACGCAGCCGCCGGTCCTGCTGCCGCCGTCCGGGGCCCCCGTGGGCCCGGCCGACGAGGCGTGGACCAGCCCGCCCGCCGTCCCCGACGACGTGGCGTCGCTCACCTCGCCCATCCCCGTCGTGCCCGCAGCCCCGGTCGAGGCCGCGCCCGTCGTCGATGCCGCGGCCGCGCCGGAGCCCGCCGCTGCGGTCGAGGCCGTCGAGCACGACGACGAGCACGACGACGGCCCCGAGCCCGTCGGCCGCCGCGAGGCCCGGCCCGCCGCCGCTCCGGCGGCCGCCGCCGCCGTGGTGGCGGACGTCGCGGAGCCGGAGGCCGACGACGTGCGTCCTACCGCCGTGACCACGACCGAGCCGGCCCCGTCCCGCCAGGGCGCCGAGAGCCGCGCGGCCCGCCGCCGCGCCGCCGAGGAGGCCGCCCGGGAGAACTCCCACCGCACCCACCTGCGCCTCGCGGTCGCGGGGGTGGCCTCGCTGGTCGCGGTGGCCCTGCTCGGCGTCCTGTGGACCTGGTGGTCGGGCCGGCCGTCCGAGCCCGACCCCGTGCCCCAGGCCAGCGCCACCGCTCCGGCCAACACCCAGCCGACCCTGCTGCTGCAGGTGCGCGGCGACGACGCCGTCGCGGTGTCCAACACGCTGCTGTCGGTCGGCGGCCCGCTCGGCCGCGCGACCATGATCGGCATCCCGCAGAACACGCTGGTCGATGTCGCGACCGGCGGCACCCTGCCCTTCGGCGAGGTCGCCCGCCTGCCCGGCGCCGACACAGCCGCCGACGCGCTCTCCGACGCGATCGGCGTCGACGTCGACGGCACCTTCGTGCTCGACCGGGCCGCGTTCTCGGCCCTCGTCGACGCGGTGGGCGGAGTCACGGCCGACGTCGACGTCAACGTGGTGCAGGCCGACGCCGACGGCAGCGAGACCATCGTGGTCGCGGCCGGCGACGACCAGCTGCTGCAGGGCCCGGCCGCCGCCGCGTTCGCCACCTACCTCGCCGAGGGCGAGACCGAGGAGGCCCGGATCGCGCGGTTCACGCAGATCCTGCGGCTCACCCTCGCCAAGCTCCCCGAGGACAACAAGGCCGTCGAGACCGTCCTCGGCCAGCTCGGGGCGTCGGCGCAGCCCAGCGTCCCGTTCGACCAGATCGCCGCGTTCCTCGTGCGCCTGCGCGCCGACATCGTGGCCGACGACGTCGTCTACAAGAACCTGCCGGTCAAGCCGATCGACTCCGGCGGCCCCGCGGCCAACCGGGTCGACAACGAGGCGACCGCCGCGATGGTGGCCGACCTGCTGCCCGAGGCCCTGCGCACGCCTGGCCCCAACTCCAAGGTCCGCGTCCTCGTGCAGAACGGCGTCGGGTCGCCGGGCCTCAACGCCCAGGCCCGCGAGGAGCTCGTCGGGGCCGGGTTCACCTACGTCAACGGCGGCAACGCCGCGGAGTTCGGCAAGGCCACGACCGAGATCGTCCTCCCGGACGCGACGGCCGAGTCGCTCCAGTGGGGCGCGGACATCGCCGAGGCCCTCGGTGTCCCGGCGTCGGCGGTCGCGGTGGCCGACTCGGGCCAGAGCGTGGCCGACGTGATCGTCGTGCTCGGCTCGGACTTCGAGCCGCAGGCGGGCTGAGCCCGGCCGCTCGCGGACGGCGGCCCGTCCGGACCGTGAGACGATAGGACGTCGTCGGCACGGCTGCCGGCGCCCCTGCGACCACGCCGATCGCACGACCGAACGACGAGAGGACCGTCCGTGCCCGCCTCCGCCCGCGCGCTCGAGCTGACCGCGATCGCCGCCGAGGCGGCGGCCGACAAGCTCGCCGAGGACATCGTCGCGCTCGACGTCTCCGAGACCCTCGTCATCACCGACGTCTTCCTGCTCTGCTCGGCCGCCAACGACCGCCAGGTGAAGGCCATCGTCGACGCCGTCGAGGAGGCCCTCGACAAGATCGACGTCGACCCCGTGCGCCGCGAGGGCGAGCGCGAGGGCCGCTGGGTGCTGCTCGACTACGTCGACATCGTCGTCCACGTGCAGCACAGCGAGGAGCGCAGCTACTACGGCCTCGAGCGGCTCTGGAAGGACGGGCAGCGCATCGCCCTGCCCGAGTCGGTGACGCGTCCGCGCGACGTCCACGAAGCGCGGACCGAGCGGGCATGAGCGGCCGCCGCGTCGTCCTCTGGCGGCACGGCCGCACCGCCTGGAACGCGGAGTCGCGCTTCCAGGGCACGACCGACGTCCCCCTCGACGAGACCGGGATCGTCCAGGCGAAGCGCGCGGCCCGCGACCTCGCCACCCTGCAGCCCGACCGCATCGTGGCCAGCGACCTCGAGCGCGCCCGCCGCACCGCGGAGGTGCTCGGCGCCCTGGTGGGGCTCCCGGTCACGACCGACGCCGACCTGCGCGAGACCTACGCCGGAACCTGGCAGGGCCTCGTGCGCGACGACATCCTCGCGGCCGACAGCGACACCTTCCGCGCCTGGATCTCCGGCGCCGACGTCCGCCCCGGCGGCGGCGAGACCCGCACGGAGGTGGCCGCGCGCGTGAGCGCCTCGATCCTGCGCCACCTCGACGGCCTGCCCGCGGGCGGCACCCTCGTGGTCGCCTCCCACGGAGGCTCGATCCGCGGGGCGATCGCCTCGCTGCTCGCGCTGCCCTTCGAGCACTGGTCGGCCCTCGGAGGCCTGGTGAACTGCGCCTGGTCGGTCCTCGAGGAGGACGCCGCCCGCCGCTGGCGCCTGCTCGAGCACAACGCCCGCTCCCTCCCCGAAGAGGTCCCGGAGTCCCTCTGACCGGGCCGTGCGCGGGGCCCGGGGCCGGATTTCGCCCCCGGCCGGGGCGTCCTCTATGATTCCGGGGCACGACAAGCACGGGGCTGTGGCGCAGCTGGTAGCGCACCTGCATGGCATGCAGGGGGTCAGGGGTTCGAGTCCCCTCAGCTCCACCATGACCGACTTACTCGAACCCGGGACCCGAAAGAGGTCCTGGAGCGAGCCGGTCAAGGTTCCCAGAACCGGCCCAGCATTCCTGCTGGGCCGGTTCTTTGTTTCGAACGTCCTTTCGAAAACGTTCACGGCTTCGGTGAACTCGTGAGCGACTGGTGTCTTGATGTCGGCTTGGACTCCGTGCTCGTCGACGTAGAGCCGCTCGAAGTGCGTCTGGTTGAGAAGGCGACGGACGTTGTCTGCGGAGCCCTCGTAGAGTCCTGGCGGGTTGTCCAAGAGGTCTAGGTAGCTCTGCAGAACCTCGGCGCCCACTTCGAGTCGCCGTTCCGTTCCAACCAGCGATTCGACGATGCGCTTGCGCTCCGCGGCTATGACGCGAAGCCGCTGTTGGATCTTGGCCGTTGGTAGTGCGGTATCTGCTGCAAGGTCGAGGAAACGCTCTTCGCGGCGGTCGAGTTCGGCGAGCCGCTTCTGCTGCTTCTGGTGCAGTTCGTGAGTCAGTGACTGTGCCTCGCCGAGTGCGTCCGCGAGCCGGTCAGCCAGATTCTCGGAGAAGGCAGCGGGCGCGCCGAGAGTGGTGTGATGGCGAGCTACGGCGGTCTCGACGAGGTGAACTTGGAGGTATGGCAGGTCGCAGGTGCCTTCTTGCCTGCCTCGGCATAGGTAGTAGTCGTAGGTGCCGCCTCGGCCGTTCGCCCTGGTGAAGATCAGCCGGTTGTCGCGACCCTGACTGCGGCAGCGGTCGCACCACAACAGTCCCTTGAGATAGTGGAAGTGGGTACGGTCTCGCTGGCCTCCACGCGAGCGAGCCGCGAGGACGAGCTGCACCCGCTGGAAGAGTTCGGCCGTAACGAGCGGCTCGTGTCGCCCCGGGAACTCTTGGTCCTTATAGACGATCACCCCGGTGTAGTAGGGGTCTTGAAGCATCATGTGCAACTTGTTGATGGAGACGGGGCCTTCGGGCCACTTGCCGGACGCGCGGCTCGTGAGACCGATATCGGTGACGGCTTCCTGCAGTCGTTCGAGCGAGTATTCGCCGGTGGCGTAGAGCTCGAAGGCTTGTGTGACGAGGGGGCCCCGTTGCTCGTCGATGGCGATCGTATTCACTAGCCGGCCATCGAACTCCGCGCGTACATTGCGGTAGCCAAGCTTGGCGCGGCCGAGCGTGCCGCCGTTCTGGGCCTTGTGGCCCATCTTGATTCGGATGTCCTCGCCGCTCATGCGGACTTGGACCTCGTTCATGATGTCAGTGACGGCTTCCATGGCGTCCGCCATGATTCCCTCGCCGAAGTCCTCCTTGGCTGAAACCAGCCGGATGCCGAGCTTTGCCAGCTGCCGCTTCGTAAGCACCGCGTCGGCGAGGTTTCGGAACGCTCGAGAGCGCATGTAGATGATGACGTAGTCGATGTCTGGGTGGTCAGCGACGTACTTGAGCATCTGTCTGAAGACGGGCCGTTTGTCGATGGTTTGGGCCGACTGTCCCGGTTCCATGAACTCGTGCTGCACAGTGGCTCCAAGCGCTAACGCCTTTGATAGGCACGCTTCGCGCTGAGTGGCGATGGAGTTGCCGTCCGGGTCGATGTCCAGCGCCGTATCCATCTGGCGCTTTGACGAAACCCGCAGGTACAGGACCGCCTTCGTGGTGTCTGTCGTCATGCGTGACCTCCCTTCGCTACTTAGTTGCTAGTTGCTTCGATCCGTCGGTTCCGGTGAGTGCTCGACGGCTGGTGAGCGATCTAGACGTACTCGGTCGATGAGCCCTTCAAGTTCTGCGACGACCTGCTCGGGCAGGTCTCCGTACTTGCTGCGCAGGTAGGGCAACAAGCTGGGCAACTCGTCGCGCGGTATCCAGTCGGCGACGACAAATAGGTCGCTAGTCGGGATGTCGAGAACGGCTGCGATGGCCTTGAGGCTCGCTGGCGTCGGTTCGTTGATCTGGCCGAGCTCGATCCGTGTGACGGTGCCGGGGTCCAGGTTGGCTCGGCGGGCAACTTGGGTTGCCGACAAGCCGAGTGCTTCACGCTTGCGCCGCAAAATATGAGCAATGGCCTGCTTGCCATGTGTATGCATAATGCTGACTCCACTTAGTATTTGAATTGTCTGTTTCAATTATGCACAATCCATTGAACAAATTCAATGGATTGGCGCAAATTCCACAACAAGGCATTTAGGGGAGTCTTTCCTATTCCTTCGTACCCGGGTTTCCGGGACGGGAGGACCGCGGGTCGCCGGATGGCGACGCACACGGTGCCTCCCGTCCCTTCGGGGTGGGTCGCGGGCCGGATGGCCGCGCGACGCGCGTGACCCTGAGGTTGGTCTCAGCGCTTGGTGCGAGTTGTGCGACGTGGGGCTGCAGCGGGGGAGTCGTCGCCAGCGTTCGCGCTGGTGGGCGAGAACAGACTGGCGATGGCGTCCCGTCGCTGGCTGGCTTCACGCTCGATGTCGGCCAAAGCGGACTCGGCGCGGGCCGAGAGCTCGCTGTTGGTCGCCAGGTTGGTGACGTAGTCCTCGATGGCCGTACGAATGGCATCGGTGACGGTCACTCCGGTGAGCTTGGCCAGCATGGTGAGCCTGGCGTGCTGCTCGTCTTCGAGGCGGATGGCGAGTGTCTTCATAAGACTGCCTCCTCCTTTCTGAGCGTCATTCCCGTAGACCGCTCGGGCCTACAGGCACCTCCTCGGGGTGGTGCGGCTGGCGACTGCGATTGCAGTCACGTGGGCAGCCGCAGGCTCCCGGGGAGCTTTGCTAGATCCGGCCGTCGAAGACCCAGACCTTCCCGCCATGGTCGGCAAAGCTGATGTCGCCGGAGATCCACATGGCGTCGGACAGTGATTGGTAGTCGATCTCGATGTAGGGCTGTAGCCAGTCGGGTAGTCCTTCGATGCGCTCCGGCACGCCGATGTCGTCGAGTAGGTGTTCGGCGTAGGCCTCGCGGCTGTCATAGACCCCGAGATACGCGTCCTCGAATTGATCCAGGCGGTGAAGGTCCTTGTCGACCAGTTCGGCCCAAATGGCGAAGCCGATGCCGTGCTCCTTGATGCCGTGCGCAAGCTTGGAGACGGTCTCGAGGTCTTCGTGTTCGTCGATGCGAATGGCCGTGAAGCCGTCGAAGTCGAAGATGCCCCATTCCTCAGCGTCAGGGGTCGGGGCGCTGGCAAGCATCCAGCGAATGGCCAGGTCGAGTTCCTCAGCTGATTGGTCGGCATTGATCCACTCTCCGTGCAGGCGTCCGTTGTTGTAGTCGGCCAGTGAGCCGACCCAGACTCTCGGCGTCGCGCGTGGGCGGTGGTCACGGTCGCCCCCGCGCTCTGGTTGGGGTTCGCGGTCACTCACGCCACCTCCTTCGACGTCGAGTTCGACCGTGCTCGTCGAGCTGCTTCGATCCGGGCGTAGGCCTCGCGGGTGAAGTCAGGGTTGATTTCAATCCCGACCCAGTTGCGTTCAAGCTGCTCGGCCGCGACCGCCGTTGTGCCAACACCGAAGAAGGGATCGAGGACGACACCCGGTTCACGGCCCGTCCGACAGCGACAGGTGGGCTTCAAGGCGCCGCGGACGGCAGTCGCTCCCAGGCGCCTGGTGATCCGTTGCCACGGCAGGAGACATCGCATACACCGGGCCTCGGGACAGCCAGCGCGAATCATCCGTTCGACAAGCAGGATTGGGTAGGTGGCGTGGTGGGAGCCGCGGTAGTTGCTGGACGGCAGCTGCCAGACATCGCCAGGGTTCTTGCCAAGCGGGTGCCCGATGCGTCCGGCCGCCTTGAGAATGTCCAGGCCGGCCGTGCCGACTCCGTTCGGACCTCGCCAGGACTCGCGAGCCGTGGTGTGGGCTGTGTCGTCGGCACGCGCGTTCGGTGGCTGACTGCGATGCGGGATACGCACGGCGTCGAGATCGAAGAAGTAGCGCTGGTCGAGTGCGAACACGTAGATCAGCTCGTAGCTGCTAGAGAGCCGATCACGCACGGAGCTCGGAAGATGGGTAGTCTTAGCCCAGATGATCTTGTTGCGCAGGATCCAGCCGCGTTCTGCGAGCTTGATCGCCAGTCGCTCCGGGCCAAGCAACAGACTCTTGCGAACGGCACCCTGCCGAGCATGGGTGGCATAGGTGTCGCCGAGATTGAGCCAGAGGGTGCCGGTCGGCGTCAGTACCCGAGCCACCTCGTCGAGTACCCCGACCAGTGCGTCCACCCAGTGATCGATATGCTCCTCGAGGCCGAGTTGGGCGGCGTGGTCATAGTTGCGTAGCCGGAAGTACGGAGGCGACGTCACTACCTGGTCGACCGACTGGCTGGGGAGCCGGCGGAGTTCGCGGGTTGCGTCGCCGAGCAGGATCCGACCCACAGGCAGCCTGGTTCGGGTGAAGGTACGGGCGCTCATGCTGCCCCTCCGTGGAGCACGTCAAGCAGCTCGTTGCTAAGGACGACCCGGAACAGGTGCTCGTCTAGTCGCGCCCGACTGATTGCCTCTTGGAGTTGTTCGCAGCGTTGCTGGGAGTCAACGATCCAGATGACGCGAGGAAACACGTCGGAACGCCGTTGTTCGAGGCCGCTGTCGGCATAGTCGAGGTAGAGACGGCACTTTTCGATCACAGTCGGTGGGTGTTCAGTGCCGAGATCGACCTCCAAGAACCAGTGGTCTTCGTATTCGCCTGTGCTCGTCACGACCGCCAGATCGGGACGAAGCAGCCGCTTGTCACCAGCCAGGCCGAGGAAGGATCGCCACGACTTGGGCTCGAGCTGCAGGGAAAGCAGTTCAAGCAGTCCCAGCCGCGACGACTCAGCGAGCGAGACGTGGACTTCGGCGATGGCGAGGTAGTGTGCAAGTAGTCGGACCGACGGCTCGTAGCGGCGCCAGCGCGTCGAGCCACGATCGTCCTGGAGGCGCCAGCCGATCGGGCCTACCGTCCAGACGAACCCCGACGATCCGGCTCGCACCCCTCCTACCCGGCGATCCAGATGCGCGAGAACCCCCATGTCATTCAAGCGACGGAGGACACGGCGGGCAGTCCGTGCGCCACTGAGGGGGCTCGCGTGACCGGCGAAGTGCAGTGCCTCGACCTGTTGCGTCGTTATGAAGCGGTGCTCGCTCACTGAGGTCAGAACGGCCAGGTCACGAGCTGAGAGGCTGGCTCGGACCAACTCCACCTGACGATGGCCGGCACGGCCGCCCCGAGAACGGTGAGCAGGGAGAGACGTACTCTTACCCGTCACAGATTGGCTGTCTGAACGGTCTGACCTGCCGGTTTGCTCACTGATCGAAGACGCGACCGGTAGCTCGATCGGAAGCCGCCAGGTCATGGCTGCCTCCGTCGGCGGCCAGTCGACGTGGAGGCATCGCCTGTCGTCGAGCCGGTCGCCAGCGCCGTGATGTCACGCTCGATCTCGCCTCGGTCACGTCCGTATAGTTCAGCGCTAGATTGATGGACGCAGTGAGGATCACTAAGCGCGGAAGTAGCTGGCAACGTCCGACCTGAGACGTACCGCGTGGTGCGACCCTGACTGGCCAGGCTGGCGTAGACGTGGAAGGCCGGGAGCGCGCTGAAGTCGTCGGCGGTCAGTTCGGGATGACCCTTGGCCATCACGGTGGCGTCGTCATGGTCGAGCTGGAAGCAGATGCGACTGCGGACGTTGCCGAGCAGACCAGCTTTCAGTTCCCTGGGGAGCTGGCCGAGGTACTGATGAGCGACGGTGAAGCCGACCCCCAGGCCGCGCGCCTGGGCGAGCGCGTCCGACAGGTCTGTTGGTAGGTGGAGGTAGTCCTGGACCTCATCGATGTAGATCATGACCGGGGTTCGCCGCGCAACGGGTAGTGCAGTGCGAGACTGACTGGACTGCCACAACTGCGCCACGATGAGTGACCCAAGCAACTGGGCGCTGGCCTGACCTAGCGTGCCTTTACGCAGCGGTACGAGGACGATCTTGCGGTCGGTGAAGACCTGCGCCAAGTCGAAGCGCGGTGCGACCTGACCGAGGACGCCCCGGATGCGCGGGTCGAGCAAGAAGGCGCGCAGCTTGTTCATTACTGGGGCTATCACCGCACCTCGCTCTGCGTCGCTCAGCCCCTCGTACCAGGCCCAGAACGGCCCGAGTGCGATCGGGTCAGCCGATGCGATCTCGTGGGTGACCGAGCGACGAAAGGCGGCGTTGGTAAGGAGCAGCGGCACCATCACCAGACTGGCCTCGCCGTGACGAGCTAGCGTCAGCAGGCTGGCGTGGACAACGTCCTGGGTCCTCGGTCCCCACGACTCTTCGAACATCGATCGGAAGACGGTCAGCAGCGCGTCAGCGCGGACCTCAGCCGATCCATGACCAGTCAACGGGTTACAGCCGACCGGACTCGGATCCGTTGGGTCGAGCACCACGACGTCGGCTTGCCTGGACTCCGGCACACGAGCCAGGACCCTGTCGACGAGGTCTCCCTTCGGTTCGATAACAACAACGCCACGCCCAGCAGTGATGTCCTGAACAACCAGATTCTCGAGCAGCGTCGACTTGCCGGCACCTGTCGGCCCAACTACCCAGGTGTGTTGCAGCGAAGCTCCAACGCTGAGCCCTATGGGACGCTCGTGCCCTGGTGCCGTCGTGAGGCCGACGACTCGGTCTGGATGACGATCGACGCTGGACGGGTCAGGCGGCAGTAGGACGGGGTGCAGCGGCGACACACCCGGCAGGTCGGTCTCACCAATGGGCCACCCAAGGAGCCCGGTGAGCTCAGAGATGTTGAGCGTCAGCGGCCACAACCATGGTGTTGCTCCGCGGTGTAGTCGCGCGTTCGAGTCGGGCACCATGCGCATCGACACACCTGGTGACTCCGCCATGCGGAGCCCGTTGAGCACCCCGCTAAGCAACGCACGTCGCCTACGTCGATCCGGCGCGCATACGCCGAGTCGAATCGTGGCACGGAACGCCGGCTCGGAGCGCTTGTCGCGCAGGGCTGCCCGTGACTCGCTATCCGCCGGGGTAGGCAGCGTCAAGATGAACGGCATCTCACTGGCGATGCTGGCCGTCGTCGCGGGGACGACCTGGGCGTTGCGTCGCGGTCCCAAGACGATCTGTATTGCCACGTGCTCGCCTGTTTGCGCGCGAACGAGCGCTGCCAGGATGGCGCGCACCAAGGATTCGGGATGGGCATCGCGGAGTGGTCGCTGCGACCCCGACAGACGGATACTTCCGACAGTCGTGGGTTCAGGGCGGTCAGTCTTACTGATCTCGACCAAGCCAGCGCCAGCGATGACGTGGCGCAGCTGATGGCGCAGGTACGGCAACGACTCGCGACGGACGCCCAGGAAGTACTGGACGGCTCGACCAGAGCAGCGGGCTTCGAGTACGAGTTGAGGTTGACGCGGATCGCTGGCCCACAACCTGAGCAACTCCGTCACCGATGCAGTGCTGATGGGACGTTGCCAGTGCAGCCTCTGCCACTCAAGAGCTTGTTGGCCGCTACCGAACATCCCTGGCCTCCGGGGGGTGCGGATGATCCTCGACCGATGCAGTGCGCTGGCTCGCGTCGGCCTCTGCCTGCGCCTGCGCATCTGCCTCGGCCTGAGCCATCGCTAGAGCGATCAGCGCTCGGGCGAGCTTGCGAACGTCTGGTTCGCTACGACGGACACCGCGGACCGATATGTGACGGTCCGCATGACTACTGCGGCCGTCCCGGGGTTTGCGTGAATATGGAGACATATATTCCTCCTTTCATTTGGCCCACCGTGTCATTGAATTGATTCAATGTTTCTTTGCATTTAGTTCTATGATGAATTCATTCAATGGTCAATACTGATTGTGAATTCCACAACAACGATTGGTGGGCCTGTACCTCGAGCTAGACGCCACCGTTTCGAAATCACCAACCCCCAAGGCGACGGCGGATCACGTGGACGGCGAGGGTTGCGCAGACCGCAACGAAAAGGCCTGTGACGAGCCAGACCCAGATCGCCGACAGAACCTGCACGGTCAGGTACAGCGCCAGCGCGGCTACCAAGAGGGACACGCAGGCGCGGACAAATCGATCGAGCCAGGTTCTCGGATCGGTCTCGTTGCCCACGGGTTAGCCAGCGTTCCTGCGGGCCTCGTCGAGCACGGCGGTGTCGACCCCGCACCGGGCCGACTCGGTGACGAACCGGCGCTGGTCGATGGGGAATCGACCCGCGTAGGCCATCAACTGGGACTGGCCAACGAGATCAGCGTGGAAGAGGCGGTAGACCGTGCTGGACTCGTTGAAGCCGGCGTGCTTGATGTGCTCCAGGTGCCAGAGCCCTAGCTCAAGCTCATCGACGACATCGAAGGTGAGTCCCAGGCGGACGTGGCTGACGTCGTGCCAGAAGCGCATCGCGAAGTTCGCGGCCTTCGTCGTGTAGATGACGGAGCTGGAGTTCTCGGAGGAGACCGGCAACGGCTCGCCCGTCTCCTCTGAGTTCTTGAAGGCCAGTTTCAAGTCCTCGTACGTCGAGGGCGCCTTCTTCGTCGGCTTCCAGCGAAAGCCCACCTTCGTCGACGTCGCCTCGGCTTTGTGGATCACGAAACCGGTCAGCACTGCGCTGGCGACCTCGAGCTCTCGTTGGTCGTAGATCTGCTTGAAGGTACGGAAAGTCATGACGACCTCCGACGAGCCTCATCAAGCATCGCCCGTAGGCCAGCTTGTGCAGCCTGACGAAGTCGATGCTCCGCAAGCAGCTGTTCCTCGGCGACGCGTCGCCGACGCGCGCGATCCTCTTCGATGCTTTCGATGAGGAGGCCGACCCCAACAATGAGCAAGATCGCGGCTAGCGCGAGAACGGCGATCACAGGGTACGCATCCGAGTCGCGGTGTCGACGACCACCTCGGCAAGCGTCAAGGTCACCGTGTCGGCGATTCCCTGCAGCCGGCTTGCGGCCAAGGGCACCAACTGCGCAAGTTCCTGCTCAGCCTGCGAAAGCATGGCCACGTGAAGCATGGCGGACCGCCCCACGTAGGCCACAGCGTCCGCCTTTGCAGTCTGCACAAGGGCCTGCTGCTGAACCTCCCCAAGCTTCACCAGACCCTGGTCGTGGATGGCTGCGAGGCTCCGCGACACGCGACGAGGGACGCTCGTGGATGAAGCTGAATATGGCTGGATCGTGGACATGAGTCCTCCTTCTGGTAGGTGTTTGCTGCACCTGAATTCGAGACCAGTTGGGAGGTGCGAGTCGTGACATGGAAGTGACATCCGACGGTCCGGAGCAGACAGTCGAGTCGCAGGTGCTTGACGAGCTGATGACGATTCGCAAGTCGAAGGAGGGCTTCACGCTCGGAGCATTGGCCGCAAGTCCGGTGATCTCCCAGCTACTAGGTGCTGGAGACCCGCTTCTGGCATACAACACGTTCAAAGAGCGACTCTTCGCCCACCTTCGTGTCGAGGAGAGCATGCCGATCGAAGCGGCTTTGGCGTCGCTCCGTCTAACGGCAGATCGAGACACGCACCTCGATCGCTTGGTTGAGTTCGGCCAACAGCGCGGATACGACCAGCGCCAGGTGAGGCGGTACAGCGACCGCGGAGTTCGCGAGCTCGCCCGCTTGATCTCGGGGCACTGGGTCACTGTTTCCTCGCCTGACCTAATCGTGCTGGTGTCGAGAACCGGGCCGGAGACCGCCGAGTGCGCTATTCAGGCGCGAGAGCCGGAGCACGTCGAGATGCGTCACGTGAATGTGACTGTCCTGTCGGACGAGCACGAGGGGGAGTCGATTGACTTCGATGAGGTCTTCACCGAGCTGCCCGGGTGGCTCATCACAGACCACCTCCCGCGTGTCGTCCTCGATCTCACGGCTCATGCCTGCACCGTGGTGATCGTGTGGCAGGGGGAGCTATGGCCGAAGTTCACTGTGCGCTGGATCGGCGACTTCTCGACGCACGCCATTGGGTGCGAGACGCTCGGCAACAAACTCCACATCAGCTTCGAGGCTGTCGGTACCCAGTGAAATGCTGGTCTGCAACCGTCAAATAGTTTAGAATTCAACTATATATGAGCAGTGATGACAAGAATCGAGTCGGAGTCCTAGTGGCACTCAAGAAGTCAGATCTCTATAGCTCGCTCTGGAAGAGTTGCGATGAACTTCGCGGCGGCATGGATGCGAGCCAATACAAGGACTACATCCTGACGCTGCTGTTCGTGAAGTACGTCTCTGACAAAGCGAAGGTCGACGCTAACAGTCTGATCGACGTTCCGGCCGGCGGTTCCTTTGACGACATGCTCGCGGCCAAGGGCAACGTAGAGATCGGCGACCGATTCAACAAGATCATCGCCAAGCTCGCCGAGGCCAACGGTCTCCGTAACGTGATCGACCAAGCCGACTTCAACGATGAGGAGAAGCTCGGCAAGGGCAAGGAGATGCAGGACCGGCTGTCCAAGCTGGTCACGATATTCAACGACTTGGACTTCCGCGGCTCGCGTGCTGAAGGCGATGACCTCCTAGGGGACGCGTACGAGTACCTGATGCGGCACTTCGCGACCGAGTCGGGCAAGAGCAAGGGTCAGTTCTATACGCCAGCCGAGGTGTCTCGGATCCTGGCGAAGGTCGTGGGTATTAACCACAGGACCCGCCAGGACCAGACCGTGTATGACCCCGCCTGCGGCTCGGGATCGCTGCTACTCAAGGCGGCTGCCGAAGCACCTCGCGGCATGACGATCTACGGCCAGGAGAAGGACAACGCCACCTGGGCGCTGTCCAAGATGAACATGATCCTTCACGGCAACGAGATCGCTGACATCGCCAAAGGCGACACGATCACCAGCCCGCAGTTCACCAAGGGCGGGCAGCTTCGGACCTTCGACTACGTAGTGATGAACCCGCCGTTTTCTGTCAAGTCTTGGAGTAACGGTCTCGAGAACGACTACGGTCGCTTCGATTACGGCACACCGCCCGAGAAGAATGGCGACTACGCTTTCCTTCTCCATGCATTGAAGTCGCTCAAGAGCACGGGCAAGGCGGCGATCATTCTGCCGCACGGCGTTCTGTTCCGAGGCAATGCGGAAGGCGCGATACGCAAGACGCTCATACAGCACGGTTACATCAAGGGCATCATTGGACTGCCAGCGAACCTCTTCTACGGGACTGGCATCCCCGCCTGCGTCGTGATTCTCGACAAGGAGAACGCCGAAGCACGTACGGGCATCTTCATGATCGACGCCTCCAAAGGCTTCATCAAAGAAGGCAACAAGAACCGCCTCCGCAGCCAAGACATCCACAAGATTGTCGATACGTTCAACCGTCAGGCCGAGATCGCGCACTTCTCGCGGATGGTCCCCGTCGCCGAGATCTGGGACGCGAAGAACGACTACAACCTCAATCTCCCTCGTTACATCGATTCCTCCGAGCCCGAGGATCTTCAGGACCTGAATGCCCATCTCCACGGCGGCATCCCAGATCGCGATATCGACGCACTCAAGGCCTATTGGGACGCCTTCCCTAGCTTGCGCGCTCAACTGTTCAAGCCAAACCGACCCGGCTACAGCGACCTCACTGTGGACGTGCCCCAAGTCCAGCAGATCATTCTCGAATCGAAGGACTTCAGGAGCTTCGCTGAGAGGGCGGAAGCGATCACGAGTGAGTGGTTCGTGTCGCACCGCCACAAGTTGGCCGCCATCGGAGCCGACACTAGACCCTCAGTCCTGATTGGCGAGATCAGTGAAGACCTACTGGACCGCTTCAGATTGTTTCCACTGCTTGACGAGTATGACGTCTACGACCAATTGATGACGTACTGGGATGAAGTCATGCATGATGACGTCTTCCTCGTCATGAACGATGGTTGGGCCGAAGCTGCAAATCCTCGCCCCGCGCGAATCGTCGCAGTGGACAACAAGGGCAAGCCAAAGTACGAGGATGCACATATCACGATCGGCGGCACCCGCCAAAAGGAACGTTGGGTCATGGACCTGTTGCCGCCCCAGTTCGTGATCGCACGCTACTTGGCCACTGAGCAAGCGAAGGTCGAGGAACTTGCCTTGGTCTTCGATTCGGCCTCGTCCGATCTTGAGGCCTACATCGAAGAGCACGCGGTTGAGGGCGGTCTCGCTTACGACGCAGTAACTGACGACGAGAAGGTTACGGCGGCGTCTACCAAGGCAGCGTTGCAGGCAGCGGTGGCGGCTAAGGATGACGAATCCGTTGCGGCGCTCCGAGTGCTCGAACAGCTGATCAAGGCGGAGGCGACGGCGAAGAAGGCTGCAAAGGAAGCGCAAGCCGCATTGGACGTCGCGGCGCTGCAGGTCTACGGACGCTTGACGGATGTCGTCGTCACGGAGCTCGCGCTAGATGACAAGTGGCGGGACACCCTCGTGGCCCGCGTCTCAGCAGAGGTTGCGGCTCTAGCACTCGAACTTGTCAGGCGAATTCAGCAGTTGGGAAATCGGTACGGCGAGACGGTCGCTGAACTCGAAGCTGAGTTGCTTCTTCTAGAGGACAAGGTCGGGAAGCACCTCTCCGACATGGGGGTCCTCTAGTGCCAGGCGTCAAGACTGTCAGACTCGGAACCGTCGCCAAGATGGGTAGTGGCGGAACCCCTACCTCATCGATTGCCCGGTACTACGGCGGTTCGATTCCCTGGGTTTCCATCTCGGACATGACGTCACGCGGGAAGTACATCCGCGAGACGGACCGGACTCTTACAGACGAGGGTTTGGCGGCGAGCTCCGCCAGACTCTACGAGGCCGACGTGGTGCTTTACGCGATGTACGCCTCACTTGGCGAGTGCAGTCTCGCTGTAGGACGTGTCAGCTCGAGTCAGGCCATCTTGGGGATCTCGCCGGGTCCGAAACTTGACCGTGAGTACCTGTACTACTACCTGCAAGCCATGAAGCCGCGGGTCAAACTCATGGGCCAGCAGGGTACCCAGGCAAACTTGAACGCCGGCATGGTGCGAGCCTTCGAGATACCTCTGCCGAGCCTTGCCGAACAGAGTCAGATAGCGACCGCACTAGCCGATGCCGACCGCCGAATCGAGGTACTAGGGCAACTGGCTTTGAAACGCGAGTCGATCGCTCGTGGGGTGATGCAACAACTGTTGACAGGAAGGACGAGACTTCCAGGCTTCACTGGAGAATGGCACGATGCAGCCGTCGGCGAGCTCCTGACCTTCAAGAATGGGCTGAACAAGGCAAGCGAGTTCTTCGGCGCGGGTACGCCAATCGTGAACTTCATGGACGTTATGAACGGTCCAATCATCAACTCCACAGACGTGACTGGGCTGGTAACGCTCACGAAGGAGGAGCGGAAGCGGTTCGAGGCTCGTCGCGGGGATCTGTTCTTCACTCGAACGTCTGAGACCGTGGACGAGGTGGGGACGGTTGCTGTGTTGGTTGACGACATCCCGGATGCTTCGTTCAGCGGATTCATCCTGCGCGGTCGTCCGTCATCAGCTGTCGTCGATTCGGTGTTCCTCGCTCGTGCATTCCAGCTCGATGCTGTGCGAGACCAGGTGACGTCGTCAGCGACGTACACGACCCGGGCACTCACCAACGGACGGGCACTTGGGCGGATCGTGATAAGCATCCCTCCGGTTGATGAACAGCGAACGATCGCCGCGGTGATCAGTGATTTTGAAGCTGAGATCCATGCGTTGCGCTCGCGTCTGTCGAAGGCGCGCGCCGTCAAGACTGCAATGCTTCAACAGCTGATGAGCCGCCGAGCTCAGCTTCCCGTGGAGACTTCCCTGTGAGTGACGTCGGCCAAATCGAACGCAAGACGCAGGATCGCGTCGTCCGGCTGCTTCAGGATCACTTGGAGTACGAGTACTTGGGCAACTGGGAACATCGAGAGGGCAACTCGAACATCGAGGTTGAGATGCTTTCTCAAAACCTGGCTGCGCGCGGCTATGACGCCATTCTGATCTCGCGTGCCCTGGATCAACTTGGCAAGGCTGCATCAGTTGCCGCTGGTCACGACTTGTTTGAAGCGAATCGAGACGTATACGGCCTCCTCAGGTACGGCGTGAAGGTCCGTCCGGGTGCTGGCGAGCAGACCGAGACGGTCTGGCTCATCGATTGGACCAACCCAGAGGCGAACCACTTCGCCTTCGCTGAGGAAGTCACAGTCCTGGGTCAGCACGTGAAGCGGCCTGACATCGTTCTGTACGTCAACGGCTTGGCACTCGCCACTATCGAGCTGAAGCGGTCAAAGGTCGCGGTATCCGAGGGCATTCGTCAGACCATCGGAAATCAGCACGCCCAGTTCATTCGTCCCTTCTTCTCCACAGTGCAGCTCGTCTTCGCCGGCAACGACGTCGAAGGTCTGCGCTACGCCGTTATCGACACTCCGGAGAAGTATTGGCTGGAGTGGAAGGAACCGTCTGACGTCGAGGAGCCACTTGATCGCGGTCTACTGCAACTGTGCGACCGCGCTCGGTTCCTTGAGCTAATCCACGACTTCACAGTATTCGATGCTGGCGTTAGGAAGACGGCGCGTCACAACCAGTACTTCGGTGTGAAGGCTGCTCAGGCGCGCGTCAAGAAGCGCGAAGGCGGCATCATCTGGCACACGCAAGGGTCAGGAAAGTCGCTCACGATGGTCTGGCTTGCCAAGTGGCTGCGAGAGCACCAACGGGACGCGCGAGTGCTTCTCATCACCGACCGTACTGAACTGGACGATCAGATCGAGAAGGTCTTCAACGGTGTTAACGAGCAGATCTACCGTACGAGCAGCGGAGCGGATCTTCTCGACACGTTGAACAAGTCTCAGGAGTGGTTGATCTGCTCCCTGGTACACAAGTTCCGAAGCTCCGATGACGAGAAGGATCTGGACGAGGCTGGCGAAGACTTCATTCGTGAGCTCAACACCAAGATCCCAAGAGACTTCAAGGCCAAGGGCAATCTGTTCGTGTTCGTCGACGAAGCCCATCGCACTCAGTCGGGGAAGATGCACGGCGCGATGAAGCAGCTCCTCCCTGGCGCCATGTTCATCGGCTTCACCGGCACCCCTCTCCTTAAGGCCGACAAGGCCACCAGCATCGAGACCTTCGGTTCATTCATTCACACGTACAAGTTCGATGAAGCCGTCCAGGATGGCGTCGTACTGGATCTGCGCTACGAGGCGCGAAACATCGACCAGAACCTCACCTCGCCCGAGCAGGTCGACAAGTGGTTCGAGGTCAAGACCAAGGGCATGACCGACCTGTCGAAGGCGGAGCTCAAGAAGCGCTGGGCGACCATGCAGAAGGTCGTCTCGTCAGAGCCGCGGTCCAAGCAGATCGTCAACGACATCTTGCTCGACATGGAGATCAAGCCTCGCCTCATGGATGGGCGCGGAAACGCCATGCTCGTCGGATCGTCGATCTACCAGGCCTGCAAGTTCTACGAGCTCTTCGTCAATGCCGGCTTCAAGGGCAAGTGCGCCATCATCACCAGTTACACGCCCAACCCCGGCGACATCTCCAAGGAAGACTCCGGCGAGGGCAAGACCGAGAAGATCCGCCAGTACGACATATATCGCAAGATGCTCGCGGACTACTTCAACGAGCCTGAGGACGCTGCAGTCAACAAGGTCGAGGAATTCGAGAAGGCGGTCAAGAAGCAGTTCATCGAGTCGCCAGGTCAGATGCGCCTACTGATCGTGGTCGACAAGCTGCTCACTGGGTTCGACGCACCGAGCGCCACCTACTTGTACATCGACAAGAAGATGCGCGACCACGGCCTGTTCCAGGCGATCTGCCGCGTCAATCGCCTTGACGGTGAGGACAAGGACTACGGCTACATCGTTGACTACCGGGATCTCTTCAACTCCCTCGAGGACGCCATCACCGACTACACGTCGGGTGCCCTGGATGGATATGAGAAGACCGATATCGAGGGGCTGCTGACAGACCGCGTCGTTAAGGCCCGCGAGGATCTCGACGAGGCGCTTGAACGAATCCGCGCCCTGCTTGAGCCTGTGGCTCCGCCGAAGAACACCCTGCAATATCAGCAGTACTTCTGCGCCGCGGAACAAGGCAACAACGAGCAACTGAAGACCAACGAGCCGAAGCGAGTCGAGCTCTACAAGGCGGTGGCGGCTGTGACAAGGGCATATGCCAACATCGCAAACGAGATGACCACCGCTGGCTACAGCGACGCCGAAGCGGCCGCGATCAAGAAGGAAGTCGCTCACTACATCGACGTCCGAGCCGAGGTCAAGCTTGGCGCTGGCGAAGACGTCGACTTCAAGCAGTACGAAGCGGGCATGCGGTTCCTACTCGACACCTACATCCAAGCGAACGCCTCCAAGACGATCTCCAACTTCGAGGACGCTGGGCTCGTCGATCTCATCGTCAAGCTCGGCGCTGGCGCGCTCGACAAGCTGCCGTCGGGAATCAAGAACGATCCCGAAGCCGTCGCGGAGACCATCGCTAACAACGTTCGCAAGGTCATCATCGACGAGCGGGCGCTGAACCCCGCCTACTACGACAAGATGAGCGACCTGCTCGACGCGATCATCGAAGCGCGACGCAAGCAGGCCCTCGACTACGAGAGCTATCTCGTTCAACTGCTTGAAACGGCCAGGAAGGTCGGAGCCAAGGAGTCTGACACCGAATACCCAACCTGGGCGGACAACGGCGCCAAGCGAGCGCTCGTGGACTTCTTCTTCCCCGACGAGCACTTTGCCGTCGAGATCGACACCATCGTCCGACACACCAAACCTGATTCATGGGTCGGCAACAAGATGAAGGAACGGCTCGTCAGGAACGCGCTCAAGAAGTCCTTGCCCGATGACTTTGAGCGTATCGACGACTTGTTCGAGCTGGTGAAGGCACGCGATGAGTACCGCTAGTGCGTACCTCACTGTCCGGGGGATCGATGTTGATGTCGTCTACAAGGACATCAAGAATCTGCATATTGGCGTCTACCCACCTCTGGGCCGCGTTCGTGTTGCGGCACCTGCTCGCCTCGACGAGAGCCAAGTTCGCATCGCCGTAATCCGGCGGTTGCCTTGGATCAAGCGGCAGCGTGAGCAGTTGCGATCAGCTGCACGCCAATCCGAACGTGACATGGTCACAGGTGAGTCCCACTACGCGTGGGGTGTACGACGACGGTTGAAGGTTGTTGAGCGCCCAGGTCGCTCACACATTGAGATCGAAGGCGCGCGAATGCTCCTGTACGTGCCGGCTGGCTCTACGAGCGAAGAGCGTCGTCGAGTCCTTGACCGTTGGTACCGGGGCCAGCTCCGAGACCAGCTGCCCACGCTAATCAGTCACTGGGAACAGGAGCTCAATCTGTGGGTGCCTAGGTGGAGTATTCGACGTATGAAGACAAAGTGGGGCTCATGCAATCGCGAGAGTCGACACATCTGGTTCAACGTTGAGCTGGCCAAGAAGCACCCTGACTGCCTCGAGTACATCGTCGTTCACGAGATGACTCACTACATCGAGCGGAATCACGGTGAACGCTTCGCCAGGCTGATGGACGAGAACATGCCCGACTGGCGAAGGCGCAGAGACTTGCTCAATGACGCGCCGCTAGCTGATGAGAAGTGGGAGCAGCATTCGTGACCAGTGCTACAACAGGGGCACGTTGGATGCGCGCGGCTCTGCAAGTCAATCCATACGCCTACAAGGGCAAGAACCAGCCGTCGACTTCCTTTGGCTCAGAGGATGACTACAACACGGCGTTGTTGGATGAGTGTGAAGCACTTGAAATTGAGCTCATCGCGATCACTGATCACTGGTGCGTCGACAGCGCGACTGGCCTGATTGACGCGGCCACCGCCCGCGGCATCGTGGCTCTCCCAGGCTTCGAGGCAAACTCCTCCGAGGGCGTGCACATCCTCGTGATCTTCGAGGCGGGCACCGATCCGTCGACAGTGAATGCTGCGATTGGCGCGTGTGGTGTGGATCCAGGCTGTGGCAATGGGACTACCGGTGCCGCATTCAAGGACATCCTCGAGTCGATGACCAACCGCGGGGCCCTCGTTATACCCGCCCACATCAACGTCCCGAACAGCGGCATGCTGACAGGCCGTTCAGGGCCGCCTCTCGTGGCAATGGTGAAGGATCCGAACCTTCATGCTGTTGCCGTTTCCCCGGACGAGGCAGAAGGCACAGATCAGGCTCTCATCATCAACGGTTCCCGGCCCTACGACAGGAAGCATCCGCTGGCGGTGATCCACGCGGACGACATCGTGAACCCGAACCAGCTTCGCGCTCATGGAGCAACGTCGTGGTTCAAGTTGAGCAGTTCGCGTCTGGAGAGCCTCAAGTTGGCAGTTCGTACGCCTCAGACTCGGGTGGCTCTGAGCGATCCGTCCGGGGCACCTCGCGCCATGCTGAAGCAGATTGGATGGACTGGCGGTTTCCTAGACGGCGTCACTATTCCGATTTCTAGTGACCTCACGGCTCTGATCGGAGGTCGAGGCACAGGCAAGTCAACGGTCATCGAAAGTTTGAGGTACGTCCTCGAGCTGACACCGCTTGGAAAGGAGGCAGCAACTGACCACAAGTCCATCGTCGAAAAGGTGCTTCGATCCGGCACGGTGATTCGCTTGGAAGTGGAGACCGTAGTTCCCACGCCTCGGCGACTGACTATCGAACGAGTAGTTCCTAACCCAGCTGTTGTGCGCGACACGAGCGGGACCGCAACGAGCCTAAAGCCAGCAGATGTCGCCGGCTTGGTCGAGATTTTCGGGCAACACGAGCTTGCGGAGTTGGCAAGCAGCCCTGAGAGCGTCGCGAACATGCTGCATCGCTTCGCCGGTACTAGCGCGATGGATGCCGATCACTCGAAGGTGCTTGAAGATCTCGCTGAGAATCGCGAGCAGCTGCGACGGGTTGAGGAATCCCTGGCGAAGCTGAAGGAAGAGCTTGCAGATGTCCCGCGCCTCGAAGAGCAGGTCAAGCAGTTCGAGGAGACGGACGTGGCCACACGGCTGGCCGATCTGCAGAGGCTGGGTCGTGACAAATCCGTGTTTGAAGAGGCGTCTCAGCGTGTAGACGCGGCGTCCAGCGCCATACGAGAACTCATCGATCCGCAGCTCGCTGCCGCCCTCGTCGCCGACTTTGAGGGGATCGATGATTCGCCACAGAAGGAGACCCTTCAAAAGGTCAGCGCGGCGACTGCGGCGCTTGCGACGAAGCTTTCTGATCTTGCTAGCCAGGCAAGTGCCGCGATCGCAGCAGCTCAGGCGGAGATCACTGACGCCAACGAGTCATGGGAATCGACTGTCAAAGATCAACGCGATGGGAATGCAGAGGTACTTCGGAAGCTCCACGAAGAGGGCTTGGAACCAGACAAGTATCTCGACACCACCAAGGCAAGGGACGAGCTCAAGGCGAAGGAGCCCCGATTGGCTAGTCTCGGCGACCGTCTGACTGGTCTAAAGAGGGACCGAGATGGCCTCCTTGGCCAGCTCGCGGAACACGAGCGACGCCAGGTAGAGCAACTACACGACGCTGTGCGCGCGGCCAACGAGGCGACCGGGGGAGTGGTCGTCGTCCGTCCAACTCCCGCACCGGATCGCACTCATATCACTGAAGTCATCGTGTCTCACGTCTCAGGGGCTCGAACACAGATCATGGCTGCCGTCGGTGCCGCTGACTTCTCGCCTCGGGCATTCGTTGCCGCTGCCCGCGGTGGCGCTGCCGAGCTGGAGAAGCTCGGAATTCGAGGTGCGCAGGCCACCAACTTGATCAATGCCGGCGAGGCATTGTTTCGCAAGCTTGAGGAGATGACCGTCGGTCACGCGGTCGAGGTCCTCTTGGATACCTCCTCTACCAGCGGGACGCGCGATCTCAAGCCGATGGATTCGCTATCGAAGGGCCAGAGGGCCACTGCCTTGCTGCTTCTCCTACTCGGAGCTTCCACGGCGCCTCTCGTTATCGACCAACCTGAGGACGATCTGGACAATCGCTTTGTCTACGACGGAGTTGTGGCACATCTACGTAGGCTGAAGGGTGTGCGCCAGATCATCGCGAGCACGCATAACGCGAATGTCCCCGTCCTTGGTGATGCTGAGCTGATCGTGGCTCTTGAGGGCGATGGCCAGCACGGCAAACCAGTGACTGATGGCATTGGCTCCCTAGACGACGCCACGATCAGGTCCCTAGCCGAGAACCTTCTCGAGGGTGGACCCGCCGCATTCAACGCGCGTCAGCACCTCTATGGTTTCTGAACTGGTGGCCTTGGGCGACGACGCAACCGACGCAGGGAGTCTGTAGTGGCAAGTCGAAACGAGATGTTCCGTGAAAACTTGCTGCTCAATACCTCCACGACCGTCCTCATCGCAGTTGGATCACTTGCCCTCTCGAAACTGATCGTTGCGCTGAGCGCCGGCCAATGGGCCATAGTGAATGAGAACCCGGTGGCCGTGGGGGCACTGCTCACGGTTGTCTTGGCCGGCCTCGGTCTGTATTTGTGGCGCCGGATGGACCGCTTTCGCCCGCATTTCGATCGGATGCGACCGGACTATATAGTACTGACTAAAGAGATTTCATACACGTACCACACCCGTCAAGATTTGGAATACGTCAAGACCGTCACTATCAAGGCCGTGCGTGATGGAATCTCTGCCTACCGCGATAAGTACAATTGGACCGGATCTGGTGACATCAACGTTGATTCCCTTATCCCCGAACACACTACCCATCTGAAGGGGCAACGGAACATTTGGCAGATGTTCGAGGTCGATCTCGGGAGAAATCTGAAAAAGGGTGACACGGAACGTGTCGCGATTCGATGGAAGTTGACTGATCCTGATTGTAAGGCACGTCCATTTATGTCGCAGTCCATTGACGTACCGACAGCTGAGCTTCGATTCCGGCTCAAAGTCCCCCAGTCATTCAACGTGAGTTCGGCACGCGCGCGAGTTCGCCAGACGATCGATATTCTTGACGAAGTCTCGTCCGAGGAGTTGCATGTGATCAACGGTGAAGTCGAGTGGCCGATCAAATCTCCCAGGCTATTGCACTGCTATGAACTCAATTGGGTTGACCCAGGCGTCGCAGCGCCCGTGATTCAAGCGACGGCAGTTGACGGTGACCCACTTGCGAGCGGGTCATGACGGTTCGACCCATCGTCGTCAGTTCGGGGGAAAACGGTGCCAGCCTGAAGGTCCCGACAATACGCGTTGTCCTGTCAGCCGACCTGGACACCGTTCGTTTGGTGGCAACGGATCTGGCCGACACCCTTTTCGCGCATCCCATCGCCGTTGGAATGTCGGCGAACCAGATCGGCCTTGGCATATCTATGGCAGTTGTCTGCCTCTCGCGCGATCCTGCGGACTTGGTGACTGTGATAAATCCAGAAGGCGTCACCATGACTGGGAAGAAGGATTTGAAATACGAATCCTGCATGTCGCTTCCAGGCAGGCGCGGACCCGTTGAGAGGAGATACAAGGTCCAGCTTGATTATCTCGATGTCAACCTTGTGCCTCGGACTGGATCGTTCAGCGGGTTTGAGGCGCGGGTTTGGCTTCATGAACTCGATCACCTAAATGGGCTGCTTTACGAATCGCACGTAAGAGGTCCCCTGATGGCCAGCGACGCCTTCGATTACGAACCTCCGATAGAAGTCCCATATAGCGATGGTGACATAGAGCGATTGACAACAGAGTTGACGAACGACTAACATATGACTAGCAAGTTGTATTACTTGCGCGAAGGGAGTCAGGCAATGTCCTGATCACAATTCTCCATGAAGGCGGCCAGCACCAGTTGGCCGCCTTCAACTTTGTGGTGGCGCGCACGGGCGCCTCGGGTCAAGGGCGCAGTCGCTGACTACTAGGCAGTCTTGGTCGGCGCCCATGGTTACGTCGACCTGGTGTGATCGCCCCTGCCTCATGCAGCAAGCGCAGCATGCTCGTCTTGCCGATGCCGTACTCCGTCATCAGCTGGGTTGAGGTGTATCCGTCCCGGTAGTCGGCCACGATCTGCTGGATGGTCTCTTTCCCCAGTCGCATCTCGACCTTGTGGATGCGCGTAGCAACATGTGGCTTGCGCTTCAACCGTGGCTGTTGCTCCATCTCCTGGTACAGCACCTCGAGCTCTTCCTGAAGTTCACGAAGGTTCGAGTACCGTCCCAGTAGGTCCACCAAAGCGGAAGGGCCCGGCCTTACGGCCGGGTCCTTCCGCTTTGGTGGAGCTTGGGGGCCGGGTCCTTCCGCTTTGTTCGGCGCTGAGGGGTGTGGGCCCCCGCTGCGGATCTGTACGCCGGCGCCATGCGCCCCGGAAGCCGAGCGATCCGCAGTAGGGGACCTCAGCGGCCACGTTGATGTGATCGGCGAATCCGCACATAGAGCCGCGTGACAGGCGAACTGTGACGCGCCACCCGGCCACCGGACCAAGCGAACATCAAGCCACGAACACCAACCCCGCGCCAGCCCGGCGAGTCACAGCCCGACCTGGGCAAGAACGACCTCGTCTCGCCCCACCTCAGGCTGTGACACGCGTCCCCCCTGCACCCGACGCTGGCCCCGACGCCGCGGTCACCCGGGTGGCGCAATCTGGGCGCGGATCGTCGCGAACCCGTAACGGGCCGTCGCGGAGGGCCGTTCCACGGGCGTTGCGCGGCCGGCACTCGGGCGGTCGCGACGATCGCGAGGAGCACGTCATGCTGCTGTCGGCCCTGCTGACCTCCAAGGCCGCCGCCGCGGCGCTGTCGACCGTCCTGGTCGCGACCGGCGGTGCTGCCGTGGTCGCGACCGCCGCCGCCCACGGGCGCGCGGCCGATGCCGACCCCGCGGCCACCTCCACCACGGCGTCCCCGACCGAGTCGGAGTCCGAGGACGAGGACGGCGACGACGTCACGCCGTCCGACGTCGAGACCACGCCGGCCGACGAGCCGAGCGAGGGCTCCGAGGAGTCGCCCGCCGCCGACCCGACGAAGGGCCCGGACGCCACCGGCCCCGCCAAGCACGGCCTGTGCACCGCCTGGGCGCACGGCGGCCTCACCGCCGAGAAGGCAGCCGCGGGCAACGCCCCGTCGGCCAACCTCGTCGAGGCTGCCGGCGGCGCCGACCAGGTCGCCGAGTACTGCGCCGATGTCCTGAAGCCCGGCAAGGACGACGACGGCAGCCCGTCCGCCGCCGCGAAGAGCGGCAAGGGCACGGCGACTGCCGAGTCGCACAAGCCCGCCGGCAAGGGCAAGCCCGCCGACGCCGGCAGCAAGGGCAAGGGGAAGGGCAAGCCCGCAGGCGGCTCCGACTCCTAGTCCGGATCACCGGACCACCTGACCGCCGAACCACCGCAGCTCCCAGCAGCACCGCCGGGCAGCAGCAGCTGAGGGGGCTGCTGGGCTGCCTGCCCGGCCCGTACGGACGGCCCCGCGACGAGTTCACGGCTCGTCGCGGGGCCGTCCGTCGTCGTGAGTCCTGGGCCCGGGCGCGCGCGTCACGCGCCCGTCACGCCGCGTCAGTAGGGTTCGGGTACGGGCAGGACGGAGGACGGGTGAGGCTGCGGTCACGGGCGCGGGTGCGGTGCACCGGTGCGCCCCGCCGCGAGGGAGCCCGGCCATGAGCTCCCAGGTGCTCGCCGCCACGACGTCCGAGCTCAACGTCATCGTGCTCGTCGGCACGGCCGTGCTCCTCGTGGCGATCGCCTCGGTGCGGCTCGCGCGCTGGGCCAACGTCCCGACCCTGCTCCTCTACCTCGGCCTGGGCCTGGTCATCGGCGAGGCCGGCTTCGGCATCCAGTACGAGGACGCCGAGCTCACCCGCGTCCTGGGCTTCGTCGCGCTCGCGATCATCCTCACCGAGGGCGGCTTCACGACGCGATGGGATGCGATCCGGCCCGTCCTCGGACGCTCGGTGCTGCTCGCCACCGTCGGTGTCGCCGTCAGCGTGGCGGTCACCGCGGGCTTCCTCGTCCTCGTCCTCGGCGTCGACACGCGGACGGCGCTCATCTTCGGCGCCGTCGTCTCCTCGACCGACGCCGCCGCGGTCTTCTCGGTGCTGCGCCGGCTGCCGCTCAAGCGCCGCGTGGGCGCGACCCTCGAGGCCGAGTCGGGCCTCAACGACCCGCTCGCGATCCTGCTCGTCACCCTCGTCGCCTCCGACGCGTGGTTCACGCTCAACATCTGGTCGGCGCTCGGCCTGGTGCTCTACGAGCTCGTGGCCGGTGTGCTCATCGGCCTGGGCATCGCGGTCGTCGGCCAGCAGACCCTCAAGCGCATCGCGCTCCCGTCGTCGGGCCTCTACCCGGTGGCCACCGTGGCGTTCGCGATGCTCGCCTTCGCCGCCGCGGGGTACGTGGGGGCATCCGGCTTCGCTGCCATCTACGTCGCTGCGCTGTGGCTGGGCAACGCGCCGCTGCCGCACCGCGCCACGACGCTCGGCGTCATCGAGGCGCTCACCTGGCTCGCACAGATCGGCCTGTTCGTCCTTCTGGGCCTGCTGGCCAGCCCGTCGCGGCTCGCCGACGCCCTCGCCCCGGCCCTCGTGCTCGGCACGGTGCTGCTCGTCCTCGCGAGACCGGCGTCGGTGATCGTGTCGGTGCTGCCGTTCCGGGTGCCGTTGCGCGAACAGGCGTTCATGTCGTGGGCGGGGCTGCGCGGAGCCGTGCCTGTGGTGCTCGCGACGATCCCGCTCTCCGAGGGCCTCCCCGGTGCGGAGGAGGTGTTCGACGTCGTGTTCCTGCTCGTCATCGTGTTCACGCTCGTGCAGGCGCCCACACTGCCGTGGCTCGCACGGCGCCTCGACGTCCTCGACGACGAGCTGTCGTCGGAGATCACCGTGGAGTCCGCGCCGCTGGAGGACATCGCGGCCGACGTGCTGCAGTTCGAGGTGCCGCCGGGCTCGCACCTCCACGGCGTCACGATCGGCGAGCTGCGGCTGCCCAAGGGCGCGGTGGTCGGCCTCATCGTGCGCGACCACGAGTCGATGGTGCCCGCCCGAGAGATCCGGCTGCGCCACGGCGACCAGCTGCTCATCGTCGTGCCGCGCACGCTGCGCGAGGGCGTCGAGCGGAGGCTGCGCGCCGTGAGCCGCGCCGGGCGACTGGCTGGCTGGTACGGCGAGACCGGCGACCTCGACCCCGCCGACGAGCGGTCCGATGTCGCGCTGCTCATCGACCGCTGGCGGCGCCGCAAGCCCGCGGAGTAGCCGCACTCCCGCCAGCGCCGCGGGCCGTGGCAGGCTCGGCGCCGTGTGGGAGCACGATCTCGACGGCGGGCTGCACCTCGAGCCGCTGCGCCGGTCGCACGCCGAGGAGCACCTCGCCCTGGTCGAGCGCGACCGCGAGGCGCTGTCGCGCTACCTGGGCTGGGCCTCGGCCGACCGGATGGCGACCGTCGGCGACGCCCGCGACTTCCTCGCGCGCGGCGAGGAGCGCGAGGCCGACGACGGCCTGCCGTGGGTCGGCCTCTGGCTCGACGGCCTGCTCGTCGGCGGCGTCCTGTGGTTCCCGGTCGAGCACCCCGTGATGGCCACCTCCGTGGGCTACTGGCTCGACTCCGGTGCCGGCGGGCGCGGCGTCATGACCCGCTCGCTGCAGCCGCTGCTCGACGACGTCCTCGACGGCTGCGGCATGCGGCGCGTCGGGCTCGGCGCGGAGGTGGGCAACGCTCCGTCGCGCCGCGTCGCGGAGCGGCTGGGGTTCACGTTGGAGGGCATCAAGCGGTCGGCGTGGATGGTGGGCGACCGCGTCGAGGACCACGCGATGTACTCGCTGCTCGCGACCGACCCGCGGCCCTGGCGCGCCTGACGCGGCCCGGTAGGTTGCGGGCGTGCACCCCGTGGACGACGTCCTCGCGGCGCCGTTCGCACCGCTCGACGACGCGGACGGCGCCCGTCTCGCGCGCGAGCACTGGGGCCTCGAGCCCGAGGCCGTGCGCCGGCTCGAGACCGAGCGCGACGACACCTTCCGCATCGACACCGCCGACGGCCGTGCCGTCCTCAAGGTGGCCAACCCCGCCGACCCGGCCGACGTCGTCGACCTGCAGTGCGCGGTGCTCGAGCACGTGGCCGCGGCCGACGTCGGCATCCCGGTCCCGCGACTGCAGCGCACGTCGTCGGGGGAGCGCTGGGCCCGCGTGGCCGGGGCCGACGGCGAGGACCGCATCGCCCGCGTCCTGAGCTGGGTGCCGGGCAGCACGCTCGACTACGCGCGTACGTCGTCCGACGACCGCCGCGCGCTGGGAGCCCTGCTCGCGCGGCTCTCGATCGCGATGTCGTCGTTCGACCACCCGGGCGCCGACCGCGTGCTCGCGTGGGACCTGCAGCGCCTCGGCGGGCTGCGGCCCCAGCTCGGCCACGTCGCCGACCCCGCCACCCGCGCGCTCGTGGCCGACGAGCTCGACCGCTTCGACGCCGACGTCGCACCGGCGATGGCCCGCGTGCGCCACCAGGTTGTGCACAACGACGCCAACATGGACAACGTCGTCGTCGACGACGCCGGACGGCCCTACGGGATCCTCGACTTCGGCGACATGGTGCGCACGGCCGTGGTGGCCGACCTCGCGGTCGCGATGGCCTACGCCGTGCCCTCGATCGAGGAGCTGCGCGACCCCGGCGTCGACCCGTGGGCCACGGCGTACGACGTCGCAGCCGGCTACGTCGCCGTGCGCCCGCTCGACGCCGACGAGGTCGCGCTGCTGCCGCTGCTCGTCCGCGGCCGGATGGCACAGCGGATGCTGGTGAACTCGTGGCTGGCGGCGGAGAACCCGTCGAACGCCCACCACACCCTGCGCGCCAACGGCCACGCCGCTGCGGCGCTGCCCCGGCTGCGCGACGCCGTGCCGCCGCGTCTCGAGGTGACCGCATGAGCGACCCGTCCCGCCCGCCCGGCCCGACGTCGTACTTTGACATCCGCAACCTCGACGCTCTCGAGCCGGCCAAGCGCGATCTCGTGGAGCGGCGCATCCACGCACTGGGACCGGCGTACCGGCTCTTCTACCGCGACCCGCTCGAGTTCGTGCGCGGCAGCGGCACGAAGCTCTGGACCGCCGACGGCACCGAGTACCTCGACGCCTACAACAACGTGCCGTCCGTGGGGCACGCGCACCCGCGCGTGGCCGCGGCGATCGCCGACCAGGCGGCCACGCTCTCGACCCACACCCGCTACCTCGACCGCCGGCTCGTGGCCTACGCCGAGGACCTGCTCTCGACGATGCCCGACGGCCTCGGCCACGTGATGCTAACCTGCACCGGCAGCGAGGCCAACGACCTCGCGATGCGGCTGGCCAAGACCGCGACGGGCGGCACCGGCGTCGTCGTGACGCGCAACGCCTACCACGGCGTCTCGACCGAGATCGCGTCGATCTCGCCGTCGCTCGTCGGCCTCGCGGGGCTGCCGCCGTGGGTGCGCGTCGTGCCGGTGCCCGACGTGCGCCAGGTCGACGACCCGGCCGGGTTCGGGGAGTGGTTCGCCGAGCGCGTGCAGGGGGCGATCGACGACCTCGCCGTGGCCGGCATCCGGTTCGCCGCGTTCGTGGCCGACTCGGTCTTCGCCTCCGACGGCGTCTTCCCCGACCCTGCGGGCTTCCTCGCGCCCGTCCGCGAGGTGGTGGCGCGCAACGGCGGGCTCTACGTCGCCGACGAGGTGCAGCCCGGCTTCGGCCGGCTGGGGGAGGCGATGTGGGGCTTCGAGCGCCACGGCACCGCGGACGCCCCGTTCGTGCCCGACCTCGTCACCCTCGGCAAGCCCATGGGCAACGGCTACCCCGTCGCCGCCACGGCGATGCGCCCCGAGGTGGCCGAGCGCTTCGGCCGCGAGATGCGCTACTTCAACACCTTCGGCGGCAACTCCGTCGCGGTGGCCGCCGCGCAGGCGACCCTCGACGTGCTGCGCGACGAGGACCTGCAGGGCAACGCGCTGCGCGTGGGCTCCCGGTTCCGCGAGCAGCTCGACGCGCTGCGCTCCGACCACCCGCGCATCGGCCAGGTCCGCGGCGCCGGCCTCTTCCTCGCCCTCGAGCTGCGCACAGCCGACGACGAGCCCGACGAGGCCCTGTGCCTCGACGTCGTCAACGGTCTCGAGCGCCACCGGATCCTCGTGGGCACCACGAACATCGGCAACGACGCGCTGAAGATCCGGCCGCCGCTGTGCTTCTCCGACGCTGACGCCGACCGGTTCGTCGAGGGGCTCGACGCCGTCCTCACGGAGCTCGGCGCGTGACCCTGCACCTGCTCGTGCTCGGCGACTCGCTGGCCTTCCACGGGCCCGACCAGCCGCACCGCCCCAGCGACCCGAGGCTCTACCCCAACCGGATCGCGGCGGCGCTGTCGGAGGCGACGGGGGAGGACGTGCGCGCCGACCTCGTGGCCCGCCTCGGCTGGACCGCGCGCGATGCGTGGTGGGCGCTGACCAAGGACCCCAACGTGTGGGGCGAGCTGCTGCCGCGCGCCGATGCCCTCGTGCTCGGCGTCGGGCAGATGGACCACCTGCCCGCCGCAGTGCCGACGTGGGCGCGCGACGCCATCCCGTACGTGCGCCCCGGGTCGGTCCGCCGCCGGGTCCGCGACGCCTACCGCGCCGCCGCGCCCCACGTGATCCGCGCGAGCGACGGCCGGATGCGCCAGCTGCCGCAGGTGGCCACCGACCACTACCTCGCGCGGATCGTGCAGGGCGTCCGCACCTACCGGCCCGGGATCCCCGTCGTCCTGCTCGGGCCGTCGCCGCACAACGCCGAGTCCTACCCGTCGCACCGCCAGCACGACCCCGCCGTCGCGGCCTCGCGGCGCTGGGCGGCGGCGCACGACGCCGGCCTCGTCGACCTCGACCCGATCGTCGCCCCGACGCTGCGCGACGGCTCCGGCAACCCCGACGGCATGCACTGGGCGTGGTCGGTCCACGAGGCCATCGGCGAGGCGGCCGCGCGCGAGCTGCTCGGCCGCGGGTTCCCCCGCAACGCGGGCTAGGTTGGCGCGCATGGCCGATCCGACCCGCTGGCAGACCGACACCGCCGACGACCACTCGCACCGCTACGTCGAGCGGTTCCGCGAGCTCGCCGCAGAGGGCGCCGACATCTCCGGCGAGGCCCGGCTGCTCGACGCGCTCGTGCCGCCGCGCTCGCGCGTGCTCGACGCCGGCTGCGGCACCGGCCGCGTGGGCGGGGTGCTGCACCAGCGCGGCCACGACGTGATCGGCGTCGACGCCGACCCCGTCCTCGTGGCGGCGGCGCGTGAGGACCACCCCGGCCCGAGCTGGCACGTCGCCGACCTCACCGAGCTCGACCTCGCCGCCCTCGGCCACCCCGACCCGCTCGACGGCGTCGTCGTCGCGGGCAACGTCATGGTCTTCGTCGCCCCCGGCACCGAGGCCCGGGTGCTCGAGCGGCTGGCCGCGCACCTCGCGCCGGACGGCGTCGTCGTCCTCGGGTTCGCGACCGACCGCGGCTACAGCCCGGACGATCTGGAGCGCGACGCCGTCGCGGCGGGCCTCGAGCCCCAGCAGCGGTTCGCCACCTGGGACCTGCGCCCCTGGCACGGGGAGGCGGACTTCGTCGTGGCCGTCCTGCGGCGCCCCGCGGCGTGACCGCCGCCGGGGCAACCGGCGCGGGGGATCCGCCGGCCCTCGGCTATCCTGAGCAGGTGCGATTCGGCCTCCTGCTTAGCGGGCCGCACCGGACGACGCGCTGACGACTCACCCCAGAGCCGGCGCACCGGTGCGGCTGACCCCTCCTGCGCGAGGGGTTTTCCTCTGTCCGGGGCCATGACGAGCGAGAGACGCGAGAGATGACGAGCGAGAGCGCTGCCCCCACGAGCACCCCCGACGCCGACCCCCGCGAGGCCGGGTACGACGTCCACGCCGTGCAGGAGAAGTGGCTGCCGGTGTGGGACGAGATCGCCCCGTTCCGGTCCGGCCGGCCCGACGACGAGCGGCCCACCAAGTACGTGCTCGACATGTTCCCGTACCCGTCGGGCGACCTGCACATGGGCCACGCCGAGGCCTACGCCCTGGGCGACGTGATCGCCCGCTACTGGGTGCAGCAGGGCTTCAACGTCATGCACCCCATCGGCTGGGACTCCTTCGGCCTGCCCGCGGAGAACGCCGCCATCAAGCGGGGCGTCGACCCCGCCGGCTGGACCGACGACAACATCGCCCAGCAGCGCTCGTCGATGCGCCGCTACGCGTGCTCGTTCGACTGGGACCGCGTCCTGCACACCAGCTCGCCGGAGTACTACCGCTGGAACCAGTGGCTGTTCCTGCGGATGTTCGAGCAGGGCCTGGCCTACCGCAAGGACAGCAACGTCAACTGGTGCCCCAACGACCAGACGGTGCTGGCCAACGAGCAGGTCGTGCAGGGCCGCTGCGAGCGCTGCGACGCCGTCGTCACCAAGAAGAAGCTGACCCAGTGGTACCTGCGGATCACGCAGTACGCCGACCGCCTGCTGGACGACATGCAGCAGCTGGAGGGCGCCTGGCCGGAGAAGGTGCTGCTGATGCAGCGCAACTGGATCGGCCGCTCCACCGGCGCCGAGGTGCGCTTCGAGATCGAGGGCCGCGACGAGCCGGTCACCGTCTACACCACGCGCCCCGACACCCTGTTCGGCGCGACGTTCTTCGTCGTCGCGGCCGACAGCGACCTGGCCGCCGAGCTGGCCGCGGGCACGCCCGCGCAGGGCGAGTTCGAGACCTACCTGGAGCAGGTCAAGGCGATCAGCGAGATCGACCGGCTGTCGACCGACCGGCCCAAGACCGGCGTGTTCCTGCAGCGCCACGCGATCAACCCGGTCAACGGCGAGCGCATCCCGATCTACGCCGCCGACTACGTGCTGGCCGACTACGGCACCGGCGCGATCATGGCCGTGCCCGCGCACGACCAGCGCGACTGGGACTTCGCCAAGGCCTTCGACCTGCCCATCGTCACGGTGGTGCAGCCGCCGGCCGACTGGGCGGGCGACGAGGCGTGGGCCGGCGACGGCGTCGCCGTGAGCTCCGGCTTCCTGGACGGCCTGCGCAAGGCCGAGGCGATCGAGCGCATGGTGCAGTGGCTGGAGGAGAAGGGCCTGGGCACCGGCGCGATCAACTACCGCCTGCGCGACTGGCTGATCTCGCGCCAGCGCTACTGGGGCACGCCGATCCCGATCATCCACTGCCCGTCGTGCGGCGAGGTGCCGGTCCCCGACGACCAGCTGCCCGTCGCGCTGCCGCCGGCCGCCGGCCTGGACCTCAAGCCGAAGGGCACGTCGCCCCTGGGCGGTGCCGAGGACTGGGTCAACGTCGCGTGCCCGACGTGCGGCGGTGCCGCCACGCGCGACACCGACACCATGGACACCTTCGTCGACTCGTCCTGGTACTTCCTGCGCTACCTCGACCCGTCGAAGACCGACGGCCCGTTCGACGTCGACGCCGCGAAGAAGTGGATGCCGGTCGACCAGTACGTCGGCGGCGTCACCCACGCGATCCTGCACCTGCTGTACTCGCGGTTCTTCACCAAGGTGCTGTTCGACATGGGCATGGTCGACTTCACCGAGCCCTTCACCCGCCTGCTGAACCAGGGCATGGTCGTGATGAACGGCTCGGCGATGTCGAAGTCGCGCGGCAACCTGGTGCGCCTGTCCGACGAGCTGGCCGAGCACGGCGTCGACGCCGTCCGCCTGACGATGGTCTTCGCCGGCCCGCCGGAGGACGACATCGACTGGGCCGACGTCTCGCCGTCCGGCGCGAAGAAGTTCTTGTCGCGCGCGTGGCGCCTGTCGGGCGACGTGACGAGCGAGCCGGGTGCCGACGTCTCCACCGGCGACGCTGCGCTGCGCCGCGCCACGGCCAAGGCCGTCGACGAGGCGACCAAGGCGGTGGAGTCGTACCGCTTCAATGTCGCGGTGGCCAAGACCATGGAGCTGGTCAACGCCGCCCGCAAGGCGATCGACTCCGGCCCGGGCGGTGCCGACCCGGCGGTGCGCGAGGCGGCCGAGGCCGTCGCCGTGATGCTGTCGCTGGTCGCGCCGTACACGGCCGAAGAGATGTGGAGCCGGCTGGGCCACGAGCCCACCGTCTTCCTGGCCGGCTGGCCGAAGGCCGACCCCGCGCTGCTGGTCGACGAGTCGGTCACGTGCATCGTGCAGGTGGCGGGCAAGGTCCGCGACCGCCTGGACGTGCCGCCGTCGATCGGCGAGGACGAGCTGCGCGAGCTGGCGCTGGCCGCCCCCGGCGTCGTCAAGGCGCTGGAGGGCCGCGGCATCCGCACCGTGATCGTCCGGGCCCCCAAGCTCGTCAACATCGTCCCGGCCTAACCCCCCCGCTGAGACTGACCAACTTTGCGAATAGGCACCTCTATTCGCAAAGTTGATCAGTCTCACGGGTGGGGTGGACCGGCTCGGTAGGGTCGGGGCATGCCGAGGGTCGTCGTCGTCACGGACTCCACGGCCTACATCCCGGCCGACCTCGTCGCCTCGCGCGGCATCGCGGTGGTGCCGGTGCAGGTCGTGGTGGACGGCGTCGCGCACGACGAGGGCACCGGCATCACGCCGACGCAGGTCGCCGAGGCGCTGCGCCGCTGGGGCGTGGTGACGACGTCGCGCCCGTCGCCGCAGCGGTTCGCCGAGGCCTACGCCGCAGCCGCCGACGCCGGCGCGACGGCGGTGGTGTCGATCCACCTGTCCGGCGACATGTCGGGCACGTTCGACTCCGCGACCCTGGCTGCTCGCGAGGCGCCCATCCCCGTGACCGTGGTGGACTCGCGATCGGTCGCGATGGCGATGGGCTTCGGCGTCCTGGCCGCAGCCCGCGCGGCCGAGGCCGGCGGCGGGCCCCACGAGGTCGCCGAGGCGGCGGTCGCCTGCATCCGCAGCAGCACCGCCCTCTTCTACGTCGACACCCTCGACTACCTGCGCCGCGGCGGGCGCATCGGCGCCGCGCAGGCGCTGCTCGGCCAGGCGCTGGCCGTGAAGCCGATCCTCGAGCTCGTCGACGGGCGAGTGGCCCCGCTGGAGAAGGTCCGCACGTCCTCGCGCGCGCTGGCGCGGATGGAGGAGATCGTCGTGGAGCGGGCGGGCGACCGGCCGTGCGACGTCGCCGTCCACCACCTCGACGCGCAGGCTCGTGCCGACGCCCTGGCCGCCAAGCTCGTGTCGCGGCTCGCCGACTCGCGGGTCCTCGTCAGCGAGGTCGGCGCCGTGGTGGGCGCCCACGTGGGGCCGGGCATGGTCGCCGTCGCGCTCGCGCCCCGGGTGCCGTGACCGGCGCGCTGCTCGCGTCGGTGCTCGACTCGGCGCGCTCGTCCGACTCGCTGCTCGTCGCCGTCATCGTGATGGCCGTCGGTGCGCTGGTCGGCTACCTGATCGGGGCCATCAACCCGGCGTCGATCATCGCCCGGCTGCGCGGCACCGACCTGCGCTCCATCGGATCCGGCAATCCCGGCGCCACCAACGCCGGCCGCGCGTTCGGCTGGAAGGTCGGCGTCCTCGTCGGGCTGCTCGACGTCCTCAAGGGCTTCGTGCCCGTGCAGCTGCTGCAGTGGCTCGGCTTCCACGACGCCGCGCTCGTGGCCGGCCTCGCCGCCGTGGTCGGGCACATCACCTCGCCGTACCTGAAGGGCCGAGGCGGCAAGGGCGTGGCGACGTCGTTCGGCGCCGTGCTCGCCGTGCAGCCGCTGTGGGCCGTGCCGGTGCTCGTGGTGTTCGGCATCGCGTTCGCGATCACCCGCCGCATCGGGCTGGCCTCGGTGGCCGGCTGCCTCGCGCTCGTCCCGACGGCGCTGCTCCTGCGTGCGCCGCTGCCCGATGTGCTGTTCGCCGCGGCGCTCACGGTCCTTGTCGTCGCCCGCCACCGCCGCAACCTGCAGGCCGCGATCACCCGCTGAGCCGCCGTCCCCAGGCCGCCGCGGCACGCGAGCCGTCCACAGGACGCCCGGTCGCTGCGCCTCGCCCTCACGAGCCGCGGGCGAGCCTGCCCGGGTGCTGCAGCGTCACCGGCCCGGCCCCGATGCCGTGCAACGGCGTCTGCGCACCCTGATCGAGGGCGGCGCCGAACCCGAGCCCGGCACCGAGACGACCCGGGCGCCGTGGGTGGCGCCGCCCTCCCTGCGGCCCGTGCTCGTCGCGGTCGGGGCCACGGCGCTCGCCGCCTTCCTCCTGCTGCGCACCATGTCCGGCGGCTCGCCGACGCCGGTCTCGCTCGTGCCCGGCACCCCCGTGCCGCTGCCCGGCCTGTCCTCGGCGGCCGCCGGGTCGCCGCGGCCGTCCGAGGCGGCCGACGTCGTCGTCCACGTGGTGGGGCAGGTGCGGCGCCCGGGCCTGGTGACGCTGCCCGCGGGGTCGCGGGTGGCCGACGCGATCGAGGCGGCCGGCGGGCTGCGCAAGGGCGGCAGCAGCGGAGGCCTCAACCTCGCGCGCACGGTCGTCGACGGCGAGCAGGTCGTGGTCTCGCCCGACGCGCCCGCCGAGCCCGCTGCCTCCGCAGGCGGGTCCGACGGCAGCCCGGTCGACCTCAACACCGCCACGCTCGAGCAGCTCGACGCACTGCCGGGCGTCGGTCCGGTTCTGGCGGGCCGGATCCTCGACTGGCGCACCGAGCACGGACGCTTCGCCTCGGTCGACCAGCTGCGCGAGGTCTCGGGCATCGGCGCCCGGACCTTCGACCGGCTCGCCCCGCTGGTGCGGGTATGAGGCGGCTCGCGGCGGCGGCCGCCTGCGCGTGGGCGGCGTCGGCCCTGGTGCTCCTCGTCGTGCCCGCGCTGCCGTGGACGGTCTGGCCGCTCCCGCTGCTGCTGGCCGCGATCGCCTGGGGCGCAGCGGCTCTGGCCTCCCGCTACGGCGGCCGCGTGGCGCCGGTCGACGCCGTCGTCCTCGGCGTCCTGGTGCTCGTGGCTGCGGGCGCGGCCTCGTGGCGCGTCTCACCGCTCGTCGACGGCCCGCTCGTGGCCGCCGCGGGGTCGTTCGTCCGCGCCGAGGTGGTGACCACGAGCGACCCGCGGGTCCGCCAGGGACGCACCACTGGCTCGCGGCGCACCGACGACGGCCTGGTGCTCGAGGCCGACCTGGTGCGCATCGTCATGGCGGGGTCGGCGTCGGACGTCGACCGGCCGGTGCGGATCCTCGTCGGCAGCGGGTCGGGCCTCGACGCCGCCACCCTGCCCGGCACGCGCCTCGCCGTCTCGGGCCGGCTGCTGCCGGGCGACCCGCGCCGCGGGCTGGCTGCTGCCCTCGTCGCCGAACGGGCCGCGGTGCTCCAGCCGGCAGGCCGGGCACAGCAGGCAGCGGGGGAGGTGCGGGCGTCGCTGCGCACCGCGGTGGCCGAGCGGCCGCCCGACGCGCGCGGCCTCCTGCCGGGGCTCGTCGTCGGCGACACCTCCCAGCTGCCGCCCGACCTCGACGCCGCCATGAAGGCCTCGGGCCTGGCCCACCTCACGGCCGTGAGCGGCGGCAACGTCGCGATCGTCGCCGGCGTGGTCGTCGTCCTCGCCCGGGCTCTCGGGCTTCGGCGCGGCCGGACCCGCATCGCCGTCGTCGCGGTCGCGGTGGCGGCGTACGTCGTGGTCGCGCGGCCCGAGCCCTCGGTCGTGCGCGCGGCCGCGATGACCGGGCTGGTGCTGCTGGCGTCGGCGTTCGACGTCCGCACCGGCCCCGGCGCCGCACTGGCCGCGGCGGTGGCCGGCCTCGTGGTGCTCGACCCGTTCCTGTCGCTGTCGATCGGCTTCGCGATGTCGGTGCTCGCCACCGCCGCGCTGGTCGTCGTCGCGGTGCGGGCCGGCCCCGGCCTGGAGACCGGGCCGTGGCTCGCGCGTCTGCGGCGGGCCGTCGTCGCCGCCTGCGCGGTGAGCGCGGCTGCGCAGCTGGCGGTGGCTCCGCTCGTCGCCGGCATCGGCGGGGGAGTGCCGCTCGTCGGCGTGCCAGCCAACCTGCTGGCAGCGCCGGCCGTGGCGCCTGCGACGTCGCTCGGACTGGTCGCCGCCGTCGTCGGCCTGGTGAGCCCGCCGGCCGCGGCCGCCCTCGCGCTGCCGGCGTCGTGGTGCGTCTCGTGGATCGGCGCGGTCGCCCGCGGGACGTCGGCCCCGGGCCTGTCGCTCCCGTGGCCGTCCGGGGTGGTCGGCGGGCTGTGGCTCGCGGCCGCGCTGCTGCTCGGCGGCGCCGCGGTGGTGCTGGCGCGCCGCCACCTCGGGCCGGCGGTGCGCCTCGTGCTGGCCGCGAGCGCGTGTGCCGCGCTCGTCGTCGCGGCCCTGCCCGTGCGGATCCCGTTCGTCACGGCCTGGCCGCCCGATGGGTGGGCCATGGTCATGTGCGACGTCGGCCAGGGCGACGCGCTCGTGCTCAACGCCGGCGGGGGCGACGCCGTCGTCGTCGACACCGGCCCCGAGCCCGACAAGGTCGACCGCTGCCTGCGCCGCCTCGGCATCAGGTCGGTGCCCCTCGTCCTGCTCACCCACTTCCACGCCGACCACGTCGAGGGCCTGCCCGGAGTGCTGCGCGGACGGGCGGTCGGCACAGTGGTCACGTCGCCGCTCGACGACCCGCCGGGGGAGGGGCAGCGGGTCGGCCGCTGGGCGTCGGACGCCGGCGTCGCCATGCGGGTGGCGGCGGCCGGCGACACGTGGACGGTCGGCGACGTGCGGCTCGACGTCGTCTGGCCGACGCGGATCCTCGTCGGCGTGCCGTCGCCGCCCAACGACGCGAGCGTGACGGTCGTGGGGTCGGTCGCGGGCACGACGTTCGTGCTCGGCGGCGACCTCGAGACCGAGGCTCAGGACGCGCTGCTCGGCGAGCGGGCGTTCGGGCCGGTCGACGTCGTCAAGGTGCCGCACCACGGCTCGCGCTCGCAGTCGCCGCAGTTCGCGACGACGTTCCGGCCGCGGTTCGCCCTCATCGGCGTCGGCGTCGGCAACGACTACGGCCACCCGGCCGCCGCCACTGTCGACGCCTACCGCGCGGTCGGGGCGGCCGTGGGGCGCACCGACCTCGACGGCGACCTCGCCGTCGTCCGCCACGACGACGGCACCCTCGAGCTGCTCCGCCGCGGCCCCTGACCGCGGGCCGGGCGGGGCGGCGTCCGGGCGTCGGCGGGGCGTGGCATGCTCGTCGCGTCATGACGCCCCCCGCCTCGCGCAAGCCCGCGGCCGCCAAGGCCCCGGCCTCCACCACGCCCGAGACCGACGCCGCCGGCAAGCGCGCCGTCGTCGCGATGGGCGCCGAGGACTTCCTCGCCGAGCGCGTCGTGGCCGCGGTCCTGGCCCACGCCCGCGCCGCCGACCCCTCCATCGAGCGCCGCGACGTCGACCTCGCCTCGGAGTCGGGCCTCGGCGACCTCGTCGAGGCCTGCTCGCCCAACCTGTTCGGCGACGCCGCCGTCGTGGTGGCCCGGGGTGCGGAGTCGGCCGACGAGCGCGCGGTGGCCGCGCTGCTCGACGCCGCCGAGACCGGCGAGGTGCGCCTCGTCGTGCTGCACCCCGGCGGCGTGAAGGGCCGCAAGATCGCCGACCAGCTCGTGGCCGGCGGGTTTTACCTCGCCCCGTGCGAGAAGGCCAAGGGCCGCGCCATCGACGACTTCGTCGGCCGCGAGCTCAACCGGGCCAAGCGCCGGGCCACGCCCGACGCCGTCGAGACCCTGCGCGCCGCGATCGGCGACGACCTGCGCTCGCTCGCGGCCGCCTGCGCCCAGCTCGTCAGCGACGTCGAGGACGACCCCATCACCGCCGAGTCGGTCGCGCTCTACTACGACGGCGTGGCCGACGTGCCGGGCTACCTCGTGGCCGACGCCGTCGTCGGCGGCCGCGCCGTCGAGGTGCTGCGGCGGACCCGTCAGGCCCTGGCCAACGACCCCGGCGCCGGCCCGGCGCTGTCGGCCGCCGTGGCGTCCGGCGTCCGCGGCCTGGCCCGGGTGGCGTCCGCGCCGCGCGGGGCCTCCGAGGCCGACGTCGCCCGCGAGGCCGGCGTGCCGCCGTTCAAGGTCCGCACGCTGCGCGAGGCGGCCAACCGCTGGCACCCCGCGGCGCTCGCGGCCGCGCTCGTCGAGCTCGCCCGCGCCGACGCCGCGGTGAAGGGCCGCTCGGTGCAGGGCCGCTCGATGCCCGACGAGGGCCTCGAGCGCGACCAGGGCACCTTCGCCCTCGAGCAGGCCCTGCTCCACGCCGTCCGCCACCGCAGCCGCTGACCGATCTGGTAGTCCATTCGCGCGGCAGAGCGCGCGGATCGACTACCAGATCGGGGCCGGGCATGACGAAGGGCGCCCCCTGGCGGGGACGCCCTCAGTCGGAAGTGCGGGTGCGGTCAGGCCTTGCTGAGCGCGGCGGCCTTGCTCGCGATGGCCGACTTGCGGTTCGCGGCCTGGTTCTTGTGGATGACGCCCTTGCTGGCGGCCTTGTCGAGCGCGCGGGTGGCGGACTTGGCCAGCTCCTGGGCGCCCTCGACGTCGCCGGCGTCGGCAGCGGCGTGGAACTTGCGCACGGCGGTCTTGAGCGCCGACTTGGTCGACTTGTTGCGCAGGCGCGCAGCCTCGTTGGTGCGGTTGCGCTTGATCTGCGACTTGATGTTCGCCACGGTGCTGCCTTCTCGTCTCGTGCTCGTGCGGTCGCAGGCGCCGGCAGCGCCTGAAGATCTCGGGTGGTGCGCCCGGAACTGCCCACGGGGGAGCGGCTCGCACGGCGCGACACGCCAGGGTACCCGGCGGGCGGGTCCGGGGCCAAATCCGGTCCCCGGAGGACGCCCCGGCGCCCGGACGCCGTCCGGCCCCGGCGCGCGACGGCGAAACCGCAGGTCAGCGCCGTGGAGGCTGCAGCCCCGCGGACGTGGGACGATGGTCCCCGCGCCCGCGCGGGCGGACCCTCGGCCCCGGCCGACGGCGTCCCCGGGCGGCGCCCCGATGTCCGTAGCGCGACACCCGAGACCGACCCGAGGACAACCAGACCGCCGTGGCACCCAGCAGCGCCCCGCAGCCCGGATCCACCGACCCGTCGGTGATCCGGAACTTCTGCATCATCGCCCACATCGACCACGGCAAGTCCACGCTGGCCGACCGGATGCTGCAGATCACCGGCGTCGTCGACGCGCGGCAGATGCGCGCCCAGTACCTCGACCGGATGGACATCGAGCGCGAGCGCGGCATCACCATCAAGAGCCAGGCCGTCCGCCTGCCCTACCGCGCCGGCGACGGGCAGGACTACGTCCTCAACCTCATCGACACCCCCGGCCACGTCGACTTCACCTACGAGGTCAGCCGCAGCCTCGCCGCCTGCGAGGGCGCGGTGCTCCTCGTCGACGCCGCCCAGGGCATCGAGGCCCAGACCCTGGCCAACCTCTACCTCGCGCTCGAGAACGACCTCGAGATCATCCCGGTGCTCAACAAGATCGATCTCCCGGCCGCCCAGCCCGAGAAGTACGCCGCCGAGCTCGCCCACATCATCGGGTGCGACCCCGAGACCGTCCTCAAGGTCAGCGCCAAGACCGGCGAGGGCGTCACCGAGCTGCTCGACGAGGTCGTGCGGCGCATCCCGAACCCGGTCGGCGACCCCGACGCCCCGGCCCGCGCCATGATCTTCGACTCCGTCTACGACACCTACCGCGGCGTCGTCACCTACGTCCGCGTCGTCGACGGCCACCTCTCGCCCCGCGAGCGCATCGCGATGATGAGCACCGGCGCGGTGCACGAGATGCTCGAGGTCGGCGTCATCAGCCCCGAGCCGACGCCCAGCGACGGCGTCGGAGTCGGCGAGGTGGGCTACCTCATCACCGGTGTGAAGGACGTCCGCCAGTCGCGCGTCGGCGACACCGTCACCTCGGCCCGCCACGGCGCCACCGAGGCGCTCGGCGGCTACCGCGACCCCAAGCCGATGGTCTTCTCGGGCCTGTACCCGATCGACGGCTCCGACTACCCGCTGCTGCGCGACGCCCTCGACAAGCTGCAGCTCAACGACGCTGCGCTGGTCTACGAGCCCGAGTCGTCGGTGGCCCTCGGCTTCGGCTTCCGCTGCGGCTTCCTCGGCCTGCTCCACCTCGAGATCGTGCGCGAGCGCCTCGAGCGCGAGTTCAACCTCGACCTCATCAGCACCGCGCCCAACGTCGTCTACCGGGTCGTCATGGAGGACGGCAAGGAGATCGTCGTCACCAACCCCAGCGAGTTCCCGGCGGGCAAGATCGCCGAGGTCTACGAGCCGGTCGTGCGCGCCACGATCCTCGCGCCCAGCGACTACATCGGCGCGATCATGGAGCTCTGCCAGACGCGCCGCGGCGTGCTCGGCGGCATGGACTACCTCTCCGAGGACCGCGTCGAGCTGCGCTACACGCTGCCCCTCGCCGAGATCGTCTTCGACTTCTTCGACGCTCTGAAGTCCAAGACGCGCGGCTACGCCTCGCTCGACTACGAGCCCACCGGCGAGCAGGACGCCGACCTCGTGAAGGTCGACATCCTCCTCCACGGCGACCCCGTCGACGCCTTCTCGGCGATCGTGCACCGCGACAAGGCCTACGCCTACGGCGTCTCGATGGCCTCCAAGCTCAAGGAGCTCATCCCTCGGCAGCAGTTCGAGGTGCCCATCCAGGCCGCGATCGGCGCGCGCATCATCGCGCGCGAGACGATCCGCGCCATCCGCAAGGACGTCCTCGCCAAGTGCTATGGCGGAGACATCACCCGTAAGCGGAAGCTGCTCGAGAAGCAGAAGGAGGGCAAGAAGCGGATGAAGATGGTCGGCCGCGTCGAGGTGCCCCAGGAGGCCTTCATCGCCGCGCTCTCGACCGAGGACTCCGCCGCCGCCAAGACGAAGTAGCCGCCAGCCCCGTTCCGACACGCGGGCGGGTCGATTCCGCGCCCGCACCGGCAGAAAATGTGACTCGCCGGTAACTACCCCTGGTCTCGGGGGCGGACAGCAGGCAGAGTGTGCCCCGTCGAACCCACAGGCCGACGGGACCCCCTCCGGTGGGGGCCCTCGCCGACCCCAGGAGGGACCCCCGTGTCCGAGACCAGCACCCCCGCCGTCCCCAGCGCCGGCCGCACCACCACCGGCCCCGAGACGATGCCCGAGCCGGCATCGTCGCTCGGCCGGCTGTTCTACGACCGCGTCGCGGCCGACCCCGCGCGCGAGGCGTTCCGCGCCCCGACGTCCGGCGGCGGCTGGGAGTCGTGGAGCTGGGGCCGCTCAGGAGAGCGCGTCACCGAGCTCGCCGCGGGCCTGCTGGCCCTGGGCCTGCAGCCCGAGGACCGTGTCGCCCTGGCGAGCAACACCCGCCTCGAGTGGATCTTCTTCGACCTCGCCACGATGGCGGCCGGCGGAGCCACGACGACCGTCTACCCGTCGACCAACGCCGACGACGTCGCCTTCATCCTGAGCGACTCCGGGTCGCGCTTCGTCATCGCCGAGGACGGCAAGCAGCTGGCCAAGCTGGTCGACCAGCGCGACGCGATCCCGGCGGTCGAGAAGGTCGTGCTCATCGACACCGGCGACGTCGACCTCTCGGCGCGTACCGACGACTGGGTCATCACCTCCGACGACCTCGCCGGCCGCGGCCGGGCGCTGCTCGCCGAGGACCCGCAGGCGGTCGAGAAGGCCGTCGACGCCGTCAAGCCCGAGCACCTCGCGACGCTCATCTACACCTCCGGCACGACCGGCCGGCCCAAGGGCGTCGTCCTGCCGCAGAGCTGCTGGACCTACGAGGCCGCCTCCATCGAGGGCCTCGGCCTGCTTCGCCCCGACCAGCTGCAGTTCCTCTGGCTGCCGCTGTCGCACTCGTTCGGCAAGGTGCTGCTCTCCGCGCAGCTGCAGATCGGCTTCACCAGCGCCGTCGACGGCCGCGTCGACAAGATCGTCGAGAACCTCGCGGTCGTGAAGCCCAACTTCATGGCCGGCGCCCCGCGCATCTTCGAGAAGGTCTACGCGCGCATCATCTCGATGCAGCAGGCCGAGGGCGGCGCCAAGGAGAAGATCTTCAACTGGGCCGTCGGCGTCGGCAAGCAGCACGTCGCGGCGCAGAAGAACGGTGGCGGCAACCCCTTCCTGGGTGTGCAGCACGCGCTCGCCGACCGGCTCGTCTTCTCCAAGGTCAAGGCCCGCCTCGGCGGCAACATCGAGTACCTGGTCTCCGGGTCGGCCGCGCTGTCCAAGGACGTCGGCGAGTGGTTCGAGGCCGTGGGCCTGCCGATCCTCGAGGGCTACGGGCTCACCGAGACCTCGGCCGGCTCCTGCGTGAACCGCCCGGGCCACAACCGCGTCGGCTCGGTCGGCCTGCCGTTCCCCGGCACCGTGGTCCGCATCGCCGACGACGGCGAGATCATGATCAAGGGCGGCGGCGTCATGCGGGAGTACTGGAACCTCCCCGACCAGACCGCCGAGGTCTTCCCCGGCGGCGACGGCTGGTTCGCCACCGGCGACATCGGCGAGATCGACGACGACGGCTACCTGCGCATCACCGACCGCAAGAAGGACCTCATCAAGACCTCGGGCGGCAAGTACATCGCCCCGAGCCTGATCGAGGCCCGCTTCAAGGCGCTCTGCCCGTTGCTGGCCAACGTCATCGTCCACGCCAACAACCGCAACTACGCCACCGCGCTCGTCACCCTCGACCCCGACGTCTGCGGCGACTTCGCCAAGAACGAGGGCATCGAGGGCGGCATGGACGCCTGGGCGAAGGACCCCAAGGTCGAGAAGGTCGTCCGCGACGCCATGGACGAGCTCAACAAGGGGCTCAACCGCTGGGAGACGATCAAGGACGTCCGCATCCTCGAGCGCGACCTCTCCATCGACGACGGCGAGCTCACGCCGTCGCTGAAGATCAAGCGCAAGGTCGTCGAGACCCGCTACGCCGCGGTGCTCGACGCCATGTACCCCAACGGCTGACGCCAGCCGCAGCAGCACCTCCAGCAGGGCCCCCGGTCGCGACGACCGGGGGCCCTGCGTCGTCACGTAGTCTCGGCGCGTGCCGTCCACGCCGCCCGAGGGCGACCCCGCGCCCGACGACGGCTCCCTGCCCGCCTCCGCGCTCGAGGGCCTCGGCTCGCGGCCGTTCGGCGTCTACATCCACGTGCCGTTCTGCTCGACCCGCTGCGGCTACTGCGACTTCAACACCTACACCGCCGAGGAGCTCGGCTCCGGCGCGAGCCGCTCGACCTACGCCGACCAGGCCGTGGCCGAGGTGCGGCTGGCACGGCGCGTGCTCGGCGACGTCGACGTGCCCGTGTCGACCGTGTTCGTCGGCGGCGGCACCCCGACGCTGCTGCCGCCCGGCGACCTCGGACGGATCCTCGCCGCCGTGCGCGACGAGTTCGGCCTGCTCGACGGCGCCGAGGTGACCACCGAGGCCAACCCCGACTCCGTGACGCCGGCGTCGCTCGCGGCACTGCGCGAGGACGGCTTCACGCGCATGAGCTTCGGCCTGCAGAGCACCGCGCCGCACGTGCTGCAGGTGCTCGACCGCACGCACACCCCCGGCCGGGCCGTGGCCGCGGTCGACGAGGCGCGCGCGGCCGGCTTCGAGCACGTCAACGTCGACCTCATCTACGCGACGCCGGGGGAGACCGAGCACGACTTCGCCGCGTCGCTCGACGCCGCCGTGTCGTCGGGCGCCGACCACGTATCGGCGTACTCGCTCATCGTGGAGGACGGCACGCGGCTCGCCGCGCGGGTGCGCCGCGGCGAGATCCCCGATGTCGACGACGACGTCGCCGCCGACCGCTATGTGCAGGCCGACGAGGCGCTCACGGCGGCCGGCTTCGACTGGTACGAGGTGAGCAACTGGGCCCGCCCCGGCGGGGAGTGCCGGCACAACCTCGGCTACTGGCGCGGCGACGACTGGTGGGGCGTCGGCCCTGGAGCCCACGCGCACGTGGGCGGCGTGCGCTGGTGGAACGTCCGGCACCCAGCCGCCTACGCGCAGCGCATCGCGGCCGGCGTGAGCCCCGCGCAGGCGCGCGAGGTGCTCGACGCCGACGACGTCCGCGTCGAGCAGGTGCTGCTGCGCGTCCGTCTCGCCGAGGGCCTGCCCCTCGACCTGCTCGACCGCCCCGGCCGAGCCGTCGCCGTGCGGGCGGCGTCGGAGGGCCTGGCCGACGCCGTCGCTCTCGGAGAGGGCCGGCTGGTGCTCACCAGGCGCGGCCGCCTGCTCGCCGACGCGCTCGTGCGCGACCTGCTCGCCTAGGCACTGGTCCCTGACGCGACGAGGCCCGCCCCGCAGTGCGCGGGACGGGCCTCGACGGTGGAGCGGGCGGTCAGGCAGCGACGGCCTGGCCGGAGAACTTCTTGTAGGTGTACGCCGTCGCGATGATGACGACGGGCACGGCCACGATCAGGCCGATGCCGCAGATGAGGGCGCCGACGAAGTACGCCAGCACGCTCGCGAGGTAGAACAGGATCAGGTCGCCGAGGTTCTCCTTGACCAGGTTGAACGACGACTTGATCGCCTGCACCGGCTCCTCGTCGCGGTCGATGACGAAGAAGAAGGTGAAGGCGAGGAAGAACGACACGATGAGCGCGCCGATGCCGCAGAACAGGTAGCCGATCGCGGTCGCGATGGCGACGAGGATGGCGGCGACGACCACCTTGCCAAGCTTGTCGGTCGAGAGGATCGTGCTCGTCTCGATCTTCTTGCCCTCGGTGATGGCCAGGGCGGCGCGCGTGATCGCGGCCTGGATGAAGCCGAAGACCGTGTAGTAGACGAGGAAGCCGAGCGCCCCGAGGATCAGCGACAGGAAGAAGCCCGTGCCGCCGCTGGTCGAGATGGCACCGGTCTCCGGGTTGATCGTCACCGACGGGTCGCCGGCGAGCGCGTTGCCGATGGCGGCCACGATGAAGAACCAGATGATCGAGATGACGAAGCCGATGAGGAACAGGATCAGCATCGCGACCAGGATCGGGCCGAGGTACTGCTGGAACTTGGCCCAGCCGTAGGAGAACGCGTTGCCGACGGACCACGGGCCGTCGACGGGGCCGGCGGCGTGGGCCGCGGGCGGCGGCACGGGGGCCGCAGCAGCGGGCGGCGGCGGGGGCGGCGGCGCGTCGGCCGGCGGGGGCGGAGGCGGCGGGGGAGGAGTCGAGCCGGCCGGCTCGCCCTCGGGGACGCCGCCCGGGATCGGGTCGGTCGGGTTCTGGTCGGACACGGGGGTTCCCTCCTAGGACGCGCGGCCGGCTGCCGGTCGCGCACAGTGCGCCTCGACGGTAGCGAGATCACACTCCGTGGTGGGGGATCTTCGCCTCGGCCGTTCGGAGGGTCGTGCGGCGCGCAGGTCACGGTTCGCCGCCCTGCTCACCCGCCCGGTCCACGCAGCGTGATCCCGCGGCAGCGCAGCGCTGACATACGCTGCGCCGACCGGTGTCCCGCTGATCCGGCGTTCAGCACGCCCTCCGGCGCGGGCGGCCGGGCGTCAGCCGTCGGCGGTGACCTCGTCGATGAGCTGCTCCACGCGGCCGAGCAGCGAGGGCTCGAGGTCGGCGTAGGAGCGCACGTGGCCGAGGATCCAGCGCCAGCCGTCGGCGACGTCGGCCTGCGTGGCGTGCGGACGCCCGAGCGCCGCCAGCACGCCCTCCTTCCACGGCTGCCCCTTCGGCACGACCGGCCACGCCTCGATGCCGAGCGCCTGCGGCCGCACCGCCTGCCACACGTCGACGTAGGGGTGGCCGAGCACGACGACGTACGGCGCGAACGCGCGGCGCGCCTCGTCGGCGATGCGCGACTCCTTGGAGCCGGGCACGAGGTGGTCGAGCAGGACGCCGACCTTGCGGCCCGGGCCGGGCGAGAACTCGCGCAGCGCGCCGACGAGGTCGTCGGCGCCGTGCAGCGGCTCGACGACGACGCCCTCGACGCGCAGGTCGTGGCCCCACACCTTCTCCACGAGCTCGGCGTCGTGCAGGCCCTCGACCCAGATGCGCGAGCCGAGCGCGACGCGGGCCCGGTGGTCCTCGACGCGGATCGAGCCGGACGCCGTCCGCCGCGGGCCGGCCGGCGCTGCGGCCGTCGGGCGCTGCAGCGTCACGGTCTCGCCGTCGAGGAGGAAGGCCGCGGGCCGCATGACGAACGGGCGGCGCACGCCCTTGCGGTCCTCGAGCACCACGGCCCAGCCGTCGGTGGTCTTGTCGAAGCCGACGACGGCGCCGCACCAGCCGGAGTCGGCGCACTCGACGACGAGGCCGGGCTCGGCGTCGACCGTCGCGACGGTGCGGCGGCGCGACGCGTACGGATCCTGCGAGAGCACGTCGCGGCCGTAGCGGTCGTGGCTCATTCGGGGTCCTCGTCGTCGTGATCGGCTGCGGCTGAGGGGGTCTCAGCGGCGTCCTCCGCCTCGGCCTGCTTCCACCGCCGGTGCAGCACGACGACGCCCCACACCGCGACGCCGAGCAGCATCAGCCAGGTGAGCGACCCCTGCAGGTGCACCTGCTGGTCGGTGGGGGAGGGGATGCGCTCCTCCTCGAGCAGCCTGAGCTGCCAGTCCTGCACGGTGGCGAACCACACGACGAGCGCTGCGAAGGTGCCCGACGCGTTCCAGAGCCCGTGCAGCAGCGACATCGCCACGTAGGTCAGCGACAGCTCCTTCGTGATGCGGAAGCGGCCGGTGCCGGCCGCCGAGGCGAAGAGCGCGCCGCCGAGCACCGCGGTCCACAGTCCGTGGCCGACCGGCGCGAGCACCGCGCGCAGCACCTCGGTCTCGATGAGCGCGCGCAGGTCGTAGCCGTCGGTGGTGACGACGGCGTTGAGCGCGTAGCCCGCGGTCTCGAACGCCGCGAAGCCGAAGCCGACCGCGGCGCCGAGCACCATGCCGTCGCGCCGCGTCTTCACCACGAGGTCGCGCGCCACCCACCACAGCGCCGCGAGCTTGGCCGCCTCCTCGAGGAAGCCGACCGCGAACCACACGCCCACCAGCCGCTCGCCGGTGAGCAGCGCGCTCTCGAGCAGCGCCGCGCCGAGGACGCCGAGCACACCGCCGACGACGAACGCCTTGAGCACCGCCAGTGGAGGCAGGCCGCGTCGCGCCTTGGTCTCGAACGCCCACAGCACGAACGTCGTGGGCACGAGGAAGCTGCCGAGCAGGATCACCGTCGGCAGCAGCGTCGAGATCTGCGTCCAGTACGTGACCGCGACGGTGAGCAGCCAGAGGACGAGGCCGGCGACGAACCAGCGGCGCCACGCGGGGCGAGGCGCGGCCGTGCGGGCCTGCGTCGCGTCCGTGCCGTGCGCGGCCATGCGGCGTCCCTCCAGCCTCGTGCGGGGTTACCGAACGAGACTAGGCCCCCGCCCCCGCGGGGCCGGGGCAGCGCCACGGCCGACGGGTCAGGCCATGATCCGCGGCTTGACGTTGATCTCGGTGGTGCTGACGGCCCGTGCACCGAGCGACACGGCACCGGCCACCTGGCGGGTGCTGCCCTCGAGGGTGCTGATCGTCCCGGCGACGACCCCGGCCTGCTCATGGACGAGCTGGTGCACCTCGCGCGTGATGCCCGCGGTGGTACGCATGTCGCCGGTCATCCGGGCGAACGCGTCGGCCACGTCGGCGAGACCGCCGGACATGCCGGTGATGAGCCCGTCGATGCGCGAGATCACGCCGGCCGTCGCCTCCGCGAGCTCCTCGAGCTCGCGGGCCAGCTTGTTCATCCCGTCGTTGCCGTAGGGGTTGCGCGCAGCCTCGACACCGGCGTCGAGGGCGAGCGCCTGCAGCTGGCCGGTGAGGGCCCGCAGCGACCTCGAGACCTCGACGGCCTCGGGGATGCCGGAGCGCAGCTCGTCGGCGGTCGCCACGACGCCGGTGGAACGGCCGAGAGCGGCGGAGCTGAGCTCGTCGGCGCGCTGGGTCTCGCGGTCGGCGCGGACGAGCGAGGCCTGGAGCGTGCGCAGCGCGCGGAGGCTGTCGTCGGTGACGCGCCGCCCGACCGCGGAGATCTCCTGCAGGCTCGACGAGAGCTGGTTGGAGAGCTCGAGGCGGCGGGCCAGCTCGTCCTTCGCGCGGGATGCGGCGATGTCGGCCTCGGCGCGCAGCGCCTCGAGCCGCACGTACTGCTCGCGCTGGCGCACCTGCTCCTGCTGCGAGTCGCGGAGGAACCGCCAGTACAGGGTGAGCACGAAGCACAGGGAGACGACGAACACGAGCTCGAGCAGGAAGAAGCCGGTCGGCTCGGCCGCGGGCTCGGTCGTGGCGCCGTCGTCGATGAGCCACGTCATCAGCGCGTGGTGCCCGAGCAGCAGGACGCTCACGAGCACGAGGACCAGCAGGTCCTGGTAGAGGCTGACGACCACGAGCGCGACGAAGTAGGCGAAGAACAGGTCCGGCAGCCCGCCGCCCGCCTGGATGAAGGCGCCGACGGCGAGGATCAGGGCCGCCGAGCGGGACAGCGCCTGCCAGCGGCGGGGGCCGACGATGCTGCCGCCGCCGAGCCCGACAGCCAGGCCGAAGGCGCCCACGGTGAGCCACGAGAGCTCGGACAGACCGGTCAGGAGCTGAGCCGCCACGGCGCCGATCAGGGTGCCGACGAGGAACAGGCCCACCACCCGGTGGCGACGCTTGAACTCGGGCCGGGTGAGGCCCGGGCCCTGGGTCAGCCAGGTGGTCGGCATCGCAGCTCCCGCTGGAAGAGGGCCGGTGCTCCGGCAGGCGGACGCGGCGCGGCTGCGCGTACGTCCTTCTCCCCGTCGTCACCGCCGCGTCCGACCTGAGCGGAACGGCCGGGGGACGTAGACTTGGCACTCGTCCGACGGGAGTGCCAGCGGAGGTGAGGACGTGGTCGAGGACCGGCGGCTGTCCGTGCTGCGCGCGATCGTCGAGGACTACGTGGCCACGCACGAGCCGGTGGGCTCGCGGTCGCTCGTCGAGCGCCACTCGCTCGGAGTCAGCCCGGCGACCATCCGCAACGACATGGCCGCGCTGGAGGAGGAGGGGCTCATCGCCCAGCCCCACACCAGCGCGGGCCGCGTGCCCACCGACCAGGGCTACCGCGTGTTCGTCGACCGCCTGAGCCAGGTCAAGCCGCTCTCCGGCGCCGAGCGCCGCGCCATCTCGTCGTTCCTCGACGGCGCCGTCGACCTCGACGACGTCATGCAGCGCTCGGTCCGGCTGCTGGCCCAGCTCACCCGGCAGGTCGCCGTCATCCAGTACCCCTCGCTCACGCGCTCGACGGTCCGCCACATCGAGCTCGTGCTGCTCGGCGCCAACCGCGTCCTGCTCGTGCTCATCGCCGACACCGGCCGGGTCGAGCAGCGCGTCGTCGACACCGGCGCGCCGATGTCCGAGGACCTCCTGGGCCGGCTGCGGTCGCGGATCCTCGACCGCGCGCTGGGGCAGCCGCTGGTCGACGTCGCCGAGCGCGTGTCCGACGTCGCCGAGGGGTTCGAGCCCGACGAGCGCCCGGCCGTCCGCACGGTGCTCGCCTCGCTGATCGAGACCGTCGTCGAGCGGCACGAGGAGCGCGTGATGCTCGCGGGCACCGCCAACCTCGCCGCGTTCGGCGACGACTTCAACGGCCGCGTGCGGCCCGTGCTCGAGGCGCTCGAGGAGCAGATGGTGCTGCTGCGCCTGCTCGGCGAGAGCCGCTCCACCGACACCCTCACCGTGCGCATCGGCCACGAGAACGAGGTCGAGGGGCTCACCTCCACGTCCGTCGTCACGGTCGGCTACGGCCGCGGCGACGAGGTGGTGGCGCAGCTCGGCGTCGTCGGCCCGACGCGCATGGACTACCCCGGAACGATGGGCTCGGTGCGCGCGGTCGCGCGCTACGTCGGGCGCATCCTCACCGAGCAGGGCTGACCCGCCCCGCGACCCGACCGCACCCGACCCGCTCGAACCGACGAGATACGAGAAGAGACCCGTGCCCGTGGCCTCCGACTACTACGCCACCCTCGGCATCGCGCGCGACGCGACGCCCGAGGAGATCAAGCGCGCCTACCGCAAGCTGGCGCGCGAGCTGCACCCGGACGTCAACCCCGACCCGGCGACGCAGGACCGGTTCAAGGAGGTGACGGCGGCCTACGAGGTGCTGTCCGACCCCGACAAGCGGCAGATGTACGACCTCGGCGGCGACCCGCGCGGCGGCGCCGGATTCGGCGGCCCGGGCGCCGCGGGCTTCGGCTTCGGCGACATCATGGACGCCTTCTTCGGCACCCAGACCCGCGGCCCGCGCTCGCGCGTCTCGCGCGGCAAGGACGCGCTCATCCGCCTGCAGGTCGACCTCCGTGAGGCCACCTTCGGTGTGCAGCGCGACATCGCCGTCGACACCGCCGTCGTCTGCGGCGCCTGCACGGGCGCGGGCACCGCGCCCGATACCCAGGTCGTCACCTGCACGATGTGCCAGGGCCGCGGCGAGATCCAGTCGGTGCAGCGCTCGTTCCTCGGCCAGGTCATGACCTCGCGGCCCTGCCCGCAGTGCCAGGGCTTCGGCACGCTCATCCCGCACCCCTGCCCCGAGTGCGCCGGCGACGGGCGCGTGCGCACGCGCCGCACCATCACCGTGAAGATCCCGGCGGGCGTCGACACCGGCACCCGCATCCAGCTCACCGGCGAGGGCGAGGTCGGCCCCGGCGGCGGCCCCGCGGGCGACCTGTTCCTCGAGATCGTCGAGACGCCGCACGAGGTGTTCACGCGCCAGGGCGACGACCTGCACTGCACCGTCACGCTCCCCATGACGGCGGCGGCGCTGGGCACGTCCATCTCGCTCGAGACCCTCGACGGCGCCGAGGCCATCGAGGTCAAGCCCGGCACCCAGTCCGGCCAGACCGTCACGCTGCGCCAGAAGGGCGTCACGCACCTGCGCGGCTCGGGCCGCGGCGACCTCCACGTCCACGTCGACGTCGCCACCCCCACCAAGCTCGATGCCCGCCAGGAGGAGCTGCTCCGCGAGCTCGCAGCCCTGCGCGGCGAGGAGCGCCAGACCGCCACCGTGCAGGCCGGCCGGGTCGAGAGCAGCGGCCTGTTCTCCCGCCTGCGCGACGCGTTCAACGGCCGCTGAGCGCAGCGCCGTGACCGCGCCGTTCTTCCTGCTCGACGGGCCCGTCGGCGAGGCCGGCTCGGCCGTCGTGCTCGACGGGCCCGAGGGCCGGCACGCGGTGTCGGTGCGGCGCATCGCCGTCGGCGAGACCGTGCTCCTCGGCGACGGCGCCGGGCGCGTGGCCACCGCCGTGACTACCGCCGTCGTCGGCCGCGACCGGCTCGAGGCGCGCGTCGAGTCGGTCGAGCAGCACCCGCAGCCCTCACCGCGGGTCGTCGTCGTGCAGGCGCTGCCCAAGGGCGAGCGCGGCGATCTCTCGGTCGAGCTGCTCACCGAGGTCGGCGTCGACGTCGTCGTGCCGTGGCAGGCCTCGCGCTCGGTCGCGGTGTGGAAGGGCGAGAAGGCCCAGCGCGGCGTGGAGAAGTGGCGCACGACGGCGCGCGAGGCGGCCAAGCAGTCGAGGCGCCCCTACGTCCCGGTCGTCGAGCCGCTGGCCTCCACCGCCGAGGTGGTGGCGCTGCTGCGCGCGGCGTCGTCGTCGGGCGGCACCGCGCTCGTGCTGCACGAGACCGCGTCGCTGCGGATGGCCTCGCTCAAGCCGCGCACGACGGCCGACGTCGTCCTCGTCGTCGGTCCCGAGGGCGGCATCTCCGACGACGAGCTGGCGCTTTTCGCCGACGCCGGCGCCCTGAGCGCGCGCCTCGGCCCGTCGGTCCTGCGCACCTCCACCGCCGGCACGGTCGCCGCCGCGGTCGTCCTGGCGTCGGCCGGCCGCTGGGACTAGGGACGCGCGTTCCGCTGCGCGCGCCCTCGTCGTCGGGCACTCTGAGCCCGACGGGGGAGGTGCCGCCATGGCAGTCGTCGAGCAGTCCGGTCCTCTGCAGGAGGACGCCGCATCGCGCCCGAGCAGGCGCGGGGCCTGGATCCGCGCGGGCGCCGTCCTCGCCGTGATCGTGGTCGTCGGCGCCTGGTTCTGGGCCAGCTCGCCGCGGCTGCTGCCGGGCAACGTGGTCGGCCCCGTCACCGGGCTGACGTCGCTGACCGACGGGATCGACACGACCAAGTGGTTCCTCGCCGACGACATCGGCGTCGCCGTCTTCACCGTCTACAACGACGGCCCTGTGCCTGTGACGGTCGCCGCCGAGTCGCAGGACTTCGACGGCTGGGTCGGCCCGCGTCAGTACACGCGGTTCGCGCCGGCGTCGGAGCGGCTCGACCCCCTCGAGAGCACGGCGTGGGCCGACCTCGCTCCGTCGGTCGTCATCGAGCCCGGTGGCCAGGCCTGGGTCGTCCTGAGCACCGTGTACCCCGCGAAGTGCCAGCAGGCTCTGCGTCCGGACGGGAGCAACAGCACCTACTTCAACACCGCCGTGCAGCTCGACGTGTCGTCGCTCGGCCGCACGAGCACGGTGTCCTACGAGCTGCCCCACCCCGTCTACATCGTGCGCCCGGCCAACACGAACTGCACCGAGGCCGACTTCGTCGCGCTCGACGCGCTCTTCCCGACGCCCTGAGGTCTAGCGTCGCGGGCATGGAGCTCTGGGACGTCTTCAAGCGGCGCAAGATGGTGCGGTCGTTCAGGCAGGACGCCGTGCCCGCCGACAGCCTCGACCGCATCCTCGCCAGCGTGCTGCACGCGCCGTCGGCCGGCTTCACGCAGGGCAACGAGTACCTCCTCATCGACGACCCCGACGAGGTCGCCTGGTTCTGGCGCACCATCGACGACCCGAGCGATGCGATGACCGAGGACGACGTCGCGCTGCTCGCGCCCGTCGTCGTCATCCCGCTCGCGCACAAGGACGCCTACCTCGCGCGTTACTCGCAGCCCGACAAAGAGCCCTACGGCCTCGGCGACGAGGCCAAGTGGCCGGTGCCGTTCTGGTACGTCGACGCCGGCATGGCCTCGATGTGCATGCTGCTCGCCGCGATCGAGGAGGGCCTCGGCGCGTGGTTCTTCGGCTTCGCGCACGGCGAGGCCGAGGTGATGGAGCACTTCGGCGTGCCGCCGCAGTTCCGCCAGGCCGGCGGGATCGCCCTGGGCTACGCCGCCGACGCCGACCCGCTGTCGGCCGGGGCGTCGTCGAAGAAGCGCGCACGCCGCACGGTCGACGACCTCGTCCACCGCAACCGCTGGTGACGCCTACGCTGCGGCTGTGACCGACGTCAGCATCCAGCAGCGGTTCTTCCCCGAGCTCACGTGCTTCGGGTGCGGGCCCGCCAACGCCAAGGGACTGCGGATCTCCAGCTTCGTGGCCGAGGACGGCGACGGCACCGTCGCCTCGTTCGTGCCGTGGCCCGAGCACGACAACGGCCTCGGCTACCTCAACGGCGGCATCATCGCGACGCTGCTCGACTGCCACAGCGCCACTCCGGTGCTGGTGGAGTCGGAGCGGCTCGGGCTCATGCAGCCGCGCGACGCGCTGGCCTACGTGACGGCCGGGATCGACGTGCGCTACCTGCGGCCGACGCCGCTCGAGGGGCCGCTCGAGGTGCGCGCCCGCCTCACCGAGGTGGTCGACGGCGCCATGCACGTGGGAGCGGAGCTGTGGGGCGAGGGCAAGCTGCGCGCCACCGGCGCGAGCGTCTGGAAGCCGTGGCGGCCGCGGACCTGACGGGTCAGCCGGGCGGCCACGCGAGCGAGCGGCCGCCGAGCACGTGCAGGTGCACGTGGAACACGGTCTGGCCGCCGTCGGCGCCGGTGTTGAACACGAACCGGTAGCCGTCGTCGAGCCCCTCCGACGCAGCCACCGCCGCGCCCGCGGCGAGCAGGCGGCCGGCCAGGCCGGGGTCGGCGTCCGTGAGGGCCGCGGCGTCGACGTAGTGGGCCTTCGGGATGACCACGACGTGCGTGGGCGCCTGCGGCGCGATGTCGCGGAACGCCAGCACCTCGTCGGTCTCGTGCACGACGGTCGCCGGGATCTCGCCGGCCACGATGCGGCAGAACAGGCACTCGGTCATGGGCCGACGCTAGCGGACGCCGCCCCGCCCCGATCTGGTAGTCGGATCGCGGGGCAGGGCGCGCGATCCGACTACCAGACCGGCGTCCGGGAACGGGCGGGCCGGGCCGCGCGGCGGCCCGTACCATGGTGGTCTGCACCGCCGGCGGCCCCGCCGTGCGGCGACCACGAGGAAGGGCGGAGACGGCCCGCGAGAGGCCGACCCATGACCACGGCAACGGACATCCAGGCGACCATCGCGGTCCCTGCATCGCTCGACATGGTCGCCGTCCTCGGATCCGGCGACGAGCTGATCCGCGTGGTCGAGAACGGGTTCCCCGCCGTCGACCTCCACGTGCGCGGCAACCAGATCACGCTCACCGGCGAGGCCGCCGAGGTGGCCCTCGTCGACCGCGTGGTGGGGGAGATGCTCGCCGTCGTCCGCACCGGCCAGGGCCTCACGCCCGACCAGGTCGAGCGGATGATCGGGATGATCCGCGAGAACGACGGCGTCAGCCCGTCGCAGGTCATGACCGCCAACATCCTGAGCAACCGCGGCCGGTCGATCCGCCCCAAGACGCTCAACCAGAAGCGCTACGTCGACGCCATCGACCAGCACACGATCGTCTTCGGCATCGGCCCCGCCGGCACCGGCAAGACCTACCTCGCGGTCGCCAAGGCCGTCCAGGCGCTGCAGAGCAAGGCCGTCAACCGGATCATCCTCACCCGCCCCGCGGTCGAGGCCGGCGAGCGGCTCGGCTTCCTGCCCGGCACGCTCAGCGAGAAGATCGACCCCTACCTGCGCCCGCTCTACGACGCGCTGCACGACATGATCGACCCCGAGTCGATCCCGCGGCTGATGACGAGCGGCACCATCGAGGTCGCACCCCTCGCCTACATGCGTGGACGCACGCTCAACGACGCGTTCATCATCCTCGACGAGGCGCAGAACACCTCGCCCGAGCAGATGAAGATGTTCCTCACGCGCCTCGGGTTCAACTCCACGATGGTCGTCACCGGCGACACCACGCAGGTCGACCTCCCGAGCGGCACGGCGTCGGGCCTGCGCGTCGTCGAGGGCATCCTCGAGGGCATCGACGACGTCGCGTTCTGCCGCCTGCACTCGCAGGACGTCGTGCGCCACAAGCTCGTCGGGCGGATCGTCGACGCGTACGCGAAGTTCGACGCCGAGAACGCCGAGGCCGCCAAGAAGGCCGAGCGCGGCGCCGCCCGCCGCGGCCGACGGTGACGGGCCGGGGGGATTCCATGACGATCGAGGTCGTCAACGAGACCGACTACGACGTCGACGTCGACGCGCTCGGCGCCCAGGCGAGGTTCGTCCTCGACCGGCTGCGGATCCACCCGCAGGCAGAGCTGTCGGTCGTCCTCGTCGACGAGCCGGCCATGACCGACCTGCACGTGAAGTGGATGGACCTGCCGGGCCCCACCGACGTCATGTCGTTCCCCATGGACGAGCTGCGTCCCACCAAGGACGACGAGGAGCCCGAGGAGGGCCTGCTCGGCGACGTCGTCATCTGCCCCTCCGTGGCGGAGAAGCAGGCGCAGGCCGCGGGCCACCGCACCGAGGACGAGATCGCCCTGCTGCTGACCCACGGCATCCTGCACCTGCTCGGCTACGACCACGCCGAGCCCGAGGAGCACGCCGAGATGTTCGGCCTGCAGGCCCGGCTGCTCGCCGAGTGGGTGGCCGTCGCGGCCGAGGGCCGGTGACCCGATGACCGCCGAGGGCTGGTCCCTGGTCGTCGCGACGGTGCTCGTCGTGCTCGCCGCGTTCCTCGTCGCCGCCGAGACCGCGATCGGGCGCGTGTCGCGCGCCCGCGTCGAGGAGCTCGAGCGCGAGGGCGTGAGCGGCGCGGCCCGGCTCCGCACCCTGCTCGACGACCGCGCGCGCTACGTCAACGTGCTGCTGTTCCTGCACATGCTGCTGCTCGCCGGCGCCACGGTGCTCGTGACCAACGCGTTCCTCGTGCTCATCCCCGGCCCCACGTGGTGGAAGCTGCTCGCGGCCGCTCTCGTCATGGTGGTGCTCGGCTACGTGCTGCTCGGCGTGGCCCCGCGCACCCTCGGCGTCCAGCGCGCCGACCGCATCGCGCTGCGCGCTGCGGCGCCGGCGCGGGCGCTGGCCACGCTGCTGGGGCCGGTCACCAGCCTGCTCATCCTCGTCGGCAACGCGATCACACCCGGCAAGGGCTTCCGCCGCGGCCCGTTCGCGTCGCAGGCCGAGCTGCGCGAGCTCGTCGACCTCGCCGAGGCCGACGATCTCATCGAGGACGACGAGCGGCAGATGATCCATTCCGTCTTCGAGCTCGGCGACACCATCGCGCGCGAGCTGATGGTGCCGCGCACCGAGATGGTGTTCATCGAGCGCGGCAAGACGCTGCGCCAGGCCATCTCGCTCGCGCTGCGCAGCGGCTTCTCGCGCATCCCGGTCATCGGCGAGAACGTCGACGACGTCATCGGCGTCGTCTACCTCAAGGACCTCGTGCGCCGGTCGTTCGAGCACCACGAGGCCGAGACCAGCGAGCGCGTCGAGACCCTCATGCGCCCCGTGTTCATGGTCCCCGACAGCAAGCGGGCCGACGACCTGCTCAAGGACATGCAGGCCGCGCGCGTGCACATCGCCGTCGTCGTCGACGAGTACGGCGGCACCGCCGGCATCGTGACCATCGAGGACGTCGTCGAGGAGATCGTCGGCGAGATCACCGACGAGTACGACACCGAGGTGCCCGAGGTCGAGGAGCTCTCGCACGGCTGCTACCGCGTCCACGCGCGCATGCACGTCGAGGACTTCGCCGACCTCGTCGGCATCCGCATCGACGCCGAGGAGGAGGGCGTCGACACCGTCGGCGGCCTGCTGGCCCGGCGCCTCGGCCGCGTGCCCATCCCGGGCGCCCGCATCACGGTGCAGGGCTGGGACCTCACCGCGGAATCCGCTGCGGGCCGGCGCAATCGGATCGGTACCGTTCTCGCCGAGCCGGTGAAGCCGGTCGACGACGAGGACGAGGACGACGAGAGCGATGGCTGACGCCGCTGCCGGCACCCCTGCTGCAGACCTGCCCGCCGAGGACGCGAAGCTCGCCACGCTGGCGCGCGGCGCCCGCGGCCGTGTGCAGGCCGCCGAGGGCGCGGCCGTGCGCGACGAGACCGGCCGCACCTACTCCGGCGCCACCGTGGCCCTGCCCTCCCTGCCGCTGTCGGCGCTGGGCCTGGCCGTCGCCACCGCCGCGGCCAGTGGCGCGCGCGGGCTCGAGGCGGCCGTCGTCGTGCGCCGCGACGCCGACCTGCCCGCCGACGAGCTCGACGCCGTCCGCGACCTCGGCGGCGCCGGCGTCCCCGTGATCGTGGTGGGCACCGACGCCACCGTCCTCGCCGTCCTGCGCAGCTGATCCGGCCGTGTCCCAGGACGCCGCCGCCCACGGCGGCACCGAGCAGCACCGCGCGCCCGAAGCGTCGCGCGGCCGCTCGGTGCTCTCCGTCCTCGCGGCCGCGACCCTCTTCGGCACCACCGGCACCAGCCAGGCGCTCGGGCCGTCGGGCACCACGCCGCTCGGCGTCGGCGCCGCGCGCATCGTCATCGGCGGGGCCGGCCTGCTCGCCGTCCTGCCCCGGCTCGGCGGCAGCCGCCGCGACGCGATCGCCCTGTGGCGCACGCGCTGGGGGCTCCTGGCCGGTATGACCACGGCGCTCTACCAGGTGTGCTTCTTCGGCGGCGTGCTGCGCGCCGGCGTCGCCGTGGGCACGCTGCTCACCATCGGCAGCGGCCCCGTGTTCACCGGCCTGCTCTCGTGGGTGCTGCTGCGCGAGCGCCCGCGGCTGTCGTGGGTGATCGCGACGTCGGTCTGCGTCGTCGGCCTCGTGCTGCTCGTGGGCAGCCAGGCGTCGGCGGGGGAGGGCGACCCGCTCGGCTACCTGCTCGCGCTGGCCTCCGGCCTCGGCTACGCGTTCTACACCGTGGCCTCCAAGCGGCTCATGAACGACGGCCACGGCAGCGACGAGGTGATGGCCGCGGCCTTCGGCCTCGGCGGGCTGCTGCTCGTGCCGGTGCTGCTCACGCAGCCGCTCGCGTGGCTGACGACGCCGTCGGGCATCGCGATGGCGCTGTGGCTGGGCCTGGTGACCACCACCCTCGCCTACGTGCTGTTCGGGCGCGGTCTGCGCCACCTGCCCGCGGGCCCGGTGACCACCCTCGTCCTGGCCGAGCCGGTGGTCGCCACGCTGCTCGGCGTCCTCGTCCTCGGCGAGACGATCCCAGTCGTCGGCTGGGCCGGGATCGGCCTCGTGCTCGTGGGCCTGGCGCTGCAGGGTGCGGCGTCGCACCTCGGTGACGGACAATCGCTCCCGTGACCGACACCCCGCACCGCTCCGGCTTCGCCTGCTTCGTCGGTCGGCCCAACGCCGGCAAGTCCACGCTCACCAACGCTCTCGTCGGCGACAAGGTGGCGATCACGTCGAGCAAGCCGCAGACGACGCGCCACACGATCCGCGGCATCGTGCACCGCGACGACGCCCAGCTCGTCCTCGTCGACACCCCCGGCGTCCACAAGCCGCGCACCCTGCTCGGCGAGCGGCTCAACGCGCTCGTGCAGGAGACGTGGGCCGAGGTCGACGTGATCGGCTTCTGCCTCGACGCCTCCCAGCCGGTCGGCCCCGGCGACCGCTTCATCGCAACGCAGCTCGCGACGGCGCGGCGCACGCCGAAGGTCGCGATCGTCACCAAGACCGACCTCGTCGACCACGAGACCGTCGGCGCGCGGCTGCTCGAGGTGGCCAAGCTCGGCGAGGACGTCGGCATCGCCTGGGACGAGGTCGTGCCCGTGTCGGCCGTGAAGGGCGACCAGGTGTCGCTGCTGGCCGACCTCCTCGTCGGCCTGCTGCCCGAGGGCCCGCCGCTCTACCCGGAGGGCGAGCTCACCGACGAGCCCGAGATGGTGATGGTCGCCGAGCTCATCCGAGAGGCCGCGCTCGAAGGCGTCCACGACGAGCTGCCGCACTCCATCGCCGTCGTCGTCGACGAGATGATCCCGCGCGAGGGCCGGCCGGCCGACAAGCCGCTGCTCGACGTGCACGCCTCGCTGTTCGTCGAGCGCGACAGCCAGAAGGGCATCGTCATCGGTCACAAGGGCGCGCGGCTGCGCGAGGTGGGCACGCGCGCCCGCCAGCAGATCGAGGCGCTGCTCGGCACGAAGGTGCACCTCGACCTGCACGTCAAGGTCGCGCAGGACTGGCAGCGCGACCCGAAGCAGCTGCGGCGCCTCGGGTTCTAGGGCTGCCGGCGCTGGCGCGGCACCGCGCCGGGCGGATGCTCGGACCACTCGGGCAGGCTCGGATGCCCGAGGCAGGTGGCGTCGGAGTAGCCGCTGATGATCGGCTCGAGCACCACCCTGATCACCTCGCGGCCGTCGTCGGTGCTGCCGACCGTCGTCGGCTGGCCCGACGGCGCCCAGCCGCACTCATGCCAGCGCAGCACCCACTCGCCCGCGTCAGGGCGCAGCACCCTGCGCACCGCCACCGCCCGTGCTCCCGCGCGTACGCGCGTCGTCCTGCCGTCCACTCACGTCCCTTGTCGCTCCGCCCCCTCGTGCGGGTCGATCCCACAGCACCTGAGCCGTGCTGGCGAAAGGATCTTCGGCCGTGCCGGTCATGACCGGGCAAGGGCCGCGAGCGCGTCAGTCGACGAGGCCGAGGTCGCGGGCGATGCGCGACGCGGTACGCCGGTCGCCGACGCCGAAGGCCCGGTAGATGGCCATCGTCTCGTGGCGCACGGTCGACTCGGAGTACCCGATCCGCAGGGAGATCTGGCGGTTGGACATGCCCTCGGCCATGAGCGAGAGCACGGCGGTCTGCCGCTGCGTCAGCACGACCTGGTCGGCCGAGGTCGGAACGTCGACGGGCTGGGCGGCCGGGCGCCGCGGGCTCCACAGCAGGCCGAAGTAGGCGCTCAGGATGGAGGCCGTGGTGCCCATGACGCGCTCGAGGCCCTCGCGGTCGTCGACCTCGGCGTCGAACGCCACGGCGATCACGCCGGACGGGGCACCGTGCGTCGCGAGCTGCGCGGCGGCCAGCGGGCGGCTCTCGCGCGTCTCGGCGACGTACGCCGGGAACGACGCGACCACGTCGGCCGACGACGGCCAGACGAGGGCGGCCGAGCTGCGCAGCGCCTGGCGCTGCGGCCAGCTGTCCTCGACCGGCAGCGAGCCGGACGCGTCGCGGAACGCGGGGACGCCGAACCACGACGTCACCACGAGCGATCCGTCGTTGCGGCAGCGCGCGAGCATGGCGGCGCCGGCCTGGAAGCGGGCGGGGAAGTCGAGCACGAGCGCCTGGAGCAGCAGCGGCTCGCCGGGCGCGAGCGAGAGGGTGCGGGAGAGGCGGTGGACGTACCCCGTCAGCTCGACGATGGGGTCCTCGCGGGACCCGGTACGTGCCAGGTCCCAGGCGGTGGCCGTCACGGTGGTGCTCCTCGTCCGTCGTAGCGGAAGGTGCTTCCGCGGGTTACGACGACCAGCCTGACGAGTGACCGGACATGACTGCACGAGGGCGGGCGGCTTCCTGAGCCAACGGTGAGGCAAGGCCGCCACGGACGGCGCAGACCGTGATTCAGGTGCGCGGATCTTGAGGTTCGCCGGACTCGTCCACGGGCGCCGTGCCCGCGTCGTCGGGCTCGACGACGCCGGCCTCGACGGCCGCGGCGGTGATCGAGGTACTGGCGGGCACGACCGTGCTCGGGTCGCCGGCGTGGACGTCGCCCTCCTTCGCCGGCTTCTCGCCCTTGGTGCGCATCGCGAGCTCGGGGATGAGCTCGTAGCGACGGCCGTAGGTGTCGAGGACGGTGAGGACGGCGGCCGCGAGCGGGATGCCGATGATCGCGCCGATGGCGCCAAACATGGCGACGCCGACGAACACCGACGCCAGCGCCAGCGCGGGATGGATGTCCATCGTCACGCGGCTCACGCGCGGGGTGAAGATGTAGTTCTCGATCTGCTGGTAGACCGTCGCGAACAGCACGATCCACACCACGTCGATCGGCTGCTCGAAGGCCGCGAACGTCGCCGGCACGAGGATGCCGATGTAGGTGCCGATGGTGGGGATGAACTGGCTGACGACGCCGGCGAACACGCCCATGGGCAGCCAGTACGGCACCCCGATGACGTAGAACGCGATCGAGTGCGCGAACGCCGACAGCGTCGCGAGGATGACCTTGCTGACGACGAAGCCGCCGGTCTTGGTCACCGTGATGTCCCAGACGGTGACGAACACCTTCTGCGACTCCTGCGGCAGCCACGAGCCGATCGCGCGGCGCAGGCGCGGGCCGTCGGCCGAGAAGTAGAACGCGAACACCAGCATCGTCAGCGCGTCGAAGATCGTGCCGAACAGCAGGCCGAAGACGCCGAGCAGCCCGCCCGCGAGATCGGTCGCGATCCCGGTCACCTGGTCCGGCGTCAGCTTGAGCGACTCGAGGATGTTGGTCGGGTTCAGGTCGAGGCCGAACCGGTTGTTCAGCCACGTGACGGTGTCGGTGATGATCGCCGGCACCTGCTGCACCAGCTCGGCGAGCTGGGTGAAGAAGACCCCGCCGAACAGCGCGAGGAACGCCAGCGTGGCCAGCACGATCCCGGCGAGCACGAGGCCGGTCGCGGCTCCGCGCCGCCAGCCGCGGTTGGCCAGCCACGCGACGCCGGGCTCCATCGCGATCGAGAGCAGCCAGGCCAGCAGCAGCACCAGCAGGAAGTGGCTCAGCTGGCCGAACAGCCACACCGCGATGGTGAAGGCCAGGAAGATCAGCAGCGCGCTGACGACGTTGCGGCGGAACGAGCGACCCTCGAGCCGCACGGGCACGGCGCCGCCGTCGTCGCGGCCGACGAGGCGCGCGACCAGGCCCTCCCGGCCCTCGCCCTGCTCGTCCTGCGCCACGCGGCTCCTCCCGTCGGCTCGGCTGCCCTCCCGAGCGACGCTACCGGTCGCCAGGGCCCGCCGCTCGGACTGATGGCGTGGGGGTTTCGGGCGCCTGGAGCCCCCGGATGATCAGTCCCGGCGGCGGGTGTCGCGGGCGTGCGGTGTGGGCGGCGTGGGGGAGGATGCTCCGGTGAGCCTCTACCGCGACGAGGGTGTCGTCCTGCGCACCCAGAAGCTGGGGGAGGCCGACCGCATCGTCACGCTGCTCACGCGCGACCACGGCCGCGTCCGCGCGGTGGCCAAGGGCGTCCGCAAGACGACGTCGCGCATCGGGGCCCGGCTCGAGCCGTTCGGCCACGTCGACATCCAGTTCTACGAGGGCCGCTCGCTCGACGGCGTCACGCAGGTCGAGACCCTGGCCTCCTACGGCGCCTCGCTGTGCACCGACTACACGGCCTGGACCGCCGGGCAGGCCATGCTCGAGACCGCCGAGCGGCTCACCCCGGAGGAGCGCGAGCCCTCGGTCCAGCAGTACCTCCTGCTCGTCGGCGGCCTGCGCGCCCTGGTGTCGGGCGAGCACGACGCCAGCCTGGTCCTCGACGCCTACCTCGTCCGCTCGCTGTCGGTGGCCGGCTGGGCCCCGAGCTTCGACGCCTGCGCCCGCTGCGGGGTGCCGGGCCCGCACGCGTCGTTCCACGTGCCCTCGGGCGGCGCGCTGTGCCCCGACGACCGCGTGCCCGGGTCGGCGTCGCCCGCCCCCGAGACCTTCGACCTGCTCGGCGCCCTGCTCTCCGGCGACTGGGCCACGGCCGACGCCAGCAGCCCCCGGGCCCGGCGAGAAGCGTCCGGCCTGGTGGCCGCGTACCTCTCCTGGCAGCTCGAGCGGGGGCTGCGCAGCCTGCCGCTCGTCGAGCGCGGCTGAGCCTGCCGAGGGCCCCTGGGCGGCCGCCACGCCCGGGCTGGCGTGGTTACGGTCCCGTAAGTTACTCTTGCGTATACTTACGGCACCGTAGGAAAGGAGCCAGCCATGACGGACCGCCAGAAGGTCGAGCTGTACGGGCACGAGATCGCGTACGTGTCCCTGCCCGGCGACGGCGTCCCGATGCTGCTCGTGCACGGCGTCGGGTCCTCGATCGACACGTGGGGCGACATCCCGCAGCGCCTGGCCGATGCCGGCCGCGCGGTGGTCGCGATCGACCTGCTCGGCCACGGGGAGTCCGGCCACGGCAACGGCGACTACAGCCTCGGGGCCAACGCCTCGGCCATGCGCGACCTGCTCGACCACCTCGGCATCGAGCGCGTCCACCTCGTCGGTCACAGCCTCGGCGGCGGCGTCAGCCTGCAGTTCGGCTACCAGTTCCCCGAGCGCGTCGAGTCGCTCGCCCTCATCTCCAGCGGCGGCCTCGGCACCGACGTCGGCATGCCGCTGCGGGCCGCGAGCCTGCCCGGCTCCGAGATCGTGCTCCGCGCGGCCACGCGGCCCGGCATCATCCGCGCGATGGCCCGCGCCGGCACTGCGCTCTCGCGCTTCGGCGTCGAGCCGGCCGTGCTGTCCGACCGTGCGCTGTCCAAGCTCGAGCACATGCAGGACGAGCAGCGGCTGCAGGCGTTCGTCGCGACCGTGCGCAGCGTCGTCGGCCCCGACGGCCAGCGCGTGTCGGCGCTGAAGAAGCTCGGCAAGGTCGACCCGTCGCGCGTGCTCATCGTGTGGGGCGACCAGGACCCGATGCTGCCGATGCAGCACGGGCTCGACGCCGCCGAGCTGCTGCCCGGCTGCCGTGTCGTCCTCGTGCCCGGCGCCGAGCACCACCCGCACACCCATGCGCCCGAGCTGGTCACCGCCGAGCTGCTCGCGCACGTGGCGCGCACGGCGCCGTTGCCCGTGCTGGCGGCCGCCGGCTGAGAGGATGGCCGGGTGGCCGTCCGACGCACTCGTGGGCGCGACGCCGTCCGCGCGACCCCGCGCACGGCGTCCGTCGTCCCGCCGACCCCGCACCCCAGCGGTGCCACGGCGCCCGACATCCCGCTCGACCAGGTGCCCCGCCATGTCGCGATCGTCATGGACGGCAACGGCCGCTGGGCCAAGGAGCGCGGCCTGCCCCGCACCGCAGGCCACGAGGCCGGCGAGGCCTCGCTGCTCGACTGCGTCCACGGCGCCATCGAGCTCGGCGTCGGATGGATCTCGGCGTACGCCTTCTCGACCGAGAACTGGAAGCGGTCGCCCGACGAGGTGAAGTTCCTCATGGGCTTCAACCGCGACGTGATCCGCCGCCGCCGCGACGAGATGCACGACCTCGGCGTCCGCGTGCGCTGGGCCGGTCGTCGTCCGAAGCTCTGGAAGTCGGTCATCGACGAGCTCGAGGAGGCCGAGCGGATGACCGCCGGCAACTCCACGCTCACCCTGACCATGTGCGTGAACTACGGCGGCCGGGCCGAGATCGCCGACGCCGCACAGGCGATCGCGCGGGAGGTCGCGGCCGGGCGCCTCGACCCGTCGAAGGTCGACGAGCGCACGATCGCGCGCCACCTCGACGAGCCCGACATGCCCGACGTCGACCTGTTCGTGCGGTCGTCCGGCGAGCAGCGCACGAGCAACTTCCTGCTCTGGCAGTCGGCCTACGCCGAGATGGTGTTCGTGCCCACGCTGTGGCCCGACTTCGACCGCCGCCACCTGTGGTGGGCGTGCGAGCAGTACGCCGGGCGCGATCGCCGCTACGGCGGCGCCATCCCCAACGAGCTGCTGCCGCAGCCGCGGAGCTAGCCGGTGTCCAGCACGGGGGCGACCAGGGCCCGGCCGCGTATCGGCGGGCTCGAGGCGATCATCATCGGCACCCTCGTCGTCGTCGTGGGCCAGCGCTGGATCGCCGGCGCCTTCGAGTCGCCTGCCTGGCAGGCCGGCGCCACCGTGTTCGTGTCGATCGTGGTGCAGGCCTTCCCGTTCCTGGTGCTCGGCGTCGTGCTCTCGGCGGCCGTGGCCGCCTACGTGCCGGCGTCGTTCTTCGCCAGGGCGCTGCCGCGCCGCCCGGCACTGGCCGTGCCCGTCGCGGGCGTGGCCGGCGCGGCCATCCCGGGGTGCGAGTGCGCATCCGTCCCGGTCGCGGGCAGCCTGATGGCGCGGGGTGTGGCCCCGGCGGCCGCACTGGCGTTCCTGCTGTCGAGCCCGGCGATCAACCCCATCGTGCTGGTGTCGACCTATGTCGCCTTCCCGGGCCAGCCCTCGATGGTGCTGGCGCGGCTCCTGGCATCCGCCGCCACCGCGATGATCATGGGCTGGCTCTGGCTCCGGTTCGGCAAGGGCGAGTGGCTGCGCATCCCGAGCCGCGACCATCTCGAGGGCGACACCCGCCTCCAGACCTTCCGCCAGGTCGCCATGCATGACTTCTTGCACGCCGGCGGGTTCCTCGTCATCGGCGGCCTCACCGCCGCCGTGCTCAACGTCGTCGTGCCCACGGCATGGCTGGACGTGCTGGCGGACAACCCTGTGCTGTCGGTGCTGGCGCTCGCGGGCCTCGCCGTCGTGCTGTCGATCTGCAGCGAGGCCGACGCGTTCGTGGCGGCGTCGCTCAACCAGTTCAGCCCGACCGCCCAGCTCGCCTTCATGGTGGTGGGGCCGATGATCGACCTCAAGCTGTTCGCGCTGCAGGCCGGCACGTTCGGCCGTCGTTTCGCCGTCCGGTTCGCGCCCACGACCTTCGTCGTCGCGGTGCTCATGGCCGGCGCCGTCGGGTGGTGGTTGCTGTGACGCGCGAGGTCGGCTCGGTCATCCTCATCCTGGTCGGCGGTGCTGTCCTGCGGATCAGCGTCACGGACGTCTTCCTGCGCTACGTCAAGCCCGACCTGCGGCCCTGGCTCATCGTCAGCGCGCTCGTGCTGCTCGTCCTCGGGGCGTGGGGGGTGTTCGACGTCGTCCGCGAGGCGCGCGACGAGTCCGACGACGAGGCGGCCCGTGAGGGCGATGCCGAGCACGGGCACGCCGCCGAGGAGCACGCCGAGGGCGGGCACAGCGGCCATCACCACGCGCCCGGCCACGTCGGGCCTCGCACCGCGTGGCTGCTCGTCCTCCCCGTCGCGGCGATCTTCCTCGTGGCCCCGCCGGCTCTGGGCGCCTTCACGGCCGAGCGGCAGGGCACCACGGTGGCCGCGCCGTCGAGCGGCCTCGAGGACCCGTTCCCGCCCCTGCCCGAGGGCGTCACGGTCGAGATGGCGGTCAGCGACTACTCCGCCCGCGCCGTCTGGGACGACGGCCGCACCCTGGCGGGGCGCTCGGTCGCGCTCACCGGCTTCGTCTCGGCCGCGCCGGACGGCGGCTGGTACCTCACCCGGCTGGCACTGAGCTGCTGCGCCGCCGACGCCTACGCCGTGAAGGTCAAGGTGCTCGGCGTCGACGTGCGCCCGCAGGACGATACGTGGATCACCGTGACGGGTGCCTGGGTGCCGGGCGGCGGCACGCAGTCTCCCGATGCGATCCCGTGGCTGCAGGCCGCCTCGGTCGCCGAGACTCTGGAGCCGGTGCAGCCCTACGAGTAGGGCGTCAGCCGCGGCAGGTGGCGCAGCGGCCGAAGATCTCGAGGGTGTGGCTCACGTCGTCGTAGCCGTGCTCGGCAGCCATCCGGTCGGCCCACGACTCCACCGCGGGCCCGGCGATCTCGACGGTCGCGCCGCACTGCCGGCACACGAGGTGGTGGTGGTGCGTGCCGCCCGCGCAGCGCCGGTAGACGGTCTCGCCGGCATCGTCGCGCAGGCTGTCGATCTCGCCTGCGTCGGCCAGCGCCTGCAGGGTGCGGTAGACCGTCGTCAGGCCGACCGCCTCGCCGCGCGCCACGAGCTCGGCGTGGATCTGCTGGGCGCTGCGGAACGAGTCGAGGTCGGCGAGGACCCCGGCGACAGCCGTGCGCTGCCGCGTCGGCCGCACTCCGGGGACGGGCGCCTGTCCGCGCGTGGTCATGCGGGAACCTCCTCGTGCTGGAGTGCCGGGCGGGCGGCTGCCATCCGGCGGCTGCGGCGCCGCCGTAGCGGCACCGCCACCGCTGCGCAGGCGCCGAAGAACAGCAGCGCCAGCACGACGATCGCGGGGCCGGGCGGGACGTCGAGCTGGAACGACGCGATGAGGCCGAGCACCGCCGACAGCTCGCCGACGACGACGCCGAGGACAGCCGTGCCGCGGAACGACCGGGTGAGCTGCTGCGCCGCGGCGACCGGCACGATCATGATCGCGCTGACGAGCAGCAGCCCGACGGTGCGCATGCCGATGACGACGGCCAGCGCGGCGAGGACGGTGAGCAGCATGCTCGTGGCCGTCGTGCGGATGCCCTGGGTGCGGGCGAGGTCGGGGTCGAGGGCGAGCACGAAGATGTCGCGGCCGTAGATCGCGAGCACCACGATCACGATCACCGCGACGACGCCGAGCCACATGAGGTCGCTCGCCGACACCGTGGACAGCGAGCCGAACAGGTACTGGTTGAGCGCGGCCGACGACCTGCCGCCCGCCAGCGATGTGAACAGCACGCCGCCCGCGATGCCGCCGTAGAAGATGAGCGCGAGCGCGAGATCGCCTGCGGTGCGCGACTTCGCGCGGATCAGCTCGATGACGACGGCCCCGCCCGCTGCCGCGACGAGCGCGGTGGGCACCGGCGCGGTGCCGAACAGGAACGCCAGGCCCACGCCGGCGAGGGCGACGTGCCCCATTCCGTCGCCGAGCAGCGCCAGGCGCCGCTGCACGAGGAAGACGCCGATGAGCGGCGTCACCAGACCCACGACCGCGGCCGCGATGAGCGCGCGCTGGAGGAAGTCGTACTGGAGCAGGTCCATCAGGGCTCCAGCATGGTGACGGGCGCGGGCGGCGGCTCGGCGGGGGCGAGCTCCTCGCTGTGGTGCCACGCGTGGTGGTGCGCGAGCTCCTCGCGGCGCGGCGGGCCGTCGTAGCGGACGGAGCCGTGGTCGCCGCGGCCCAGGACGAGCGCGCGCGTGACGATCGGCGCGATGACGCCGAGCTCGTGGGTGACGACGATGATCGTGGCGCCGGCGTCGGTCAGGTCGCCGAGGGTGGCGGCGAGGCGGGCGGAGCTGTCGGCGTCGATCCCCGCGGTGGGCTCGTCGAGGACGAAGGTGTCGGCTCCGGTGGCCAGGGCCCGGGCGATCAGAACGCGGCGCTGCTGCCCGCCGGAGAGGGTGTCCATCCGGTCGTCGCGGCGGTCCCAGAGACCCACCGCGCGCAGGGCCCGCTCGACCTCGGGGGAGCGGCGGGTGCGGCCGAACCTGCGGCGCGGCCCCCACAGCGCGGACTCGACCACCTCGTGCACCGACGTCGGCACGGCCCCGGCCGAGAGCAGGCGCTGCGGCACGTAGCCGATGCGGTCCCAGTCGCGGAACGAGTCGACCGGCACGCCGTGCACGCGGACGACACCGTGCGACAACGGGGTCAGCCCGAGCATCGCGCGCACGAGCGTGGACTTGCCGGCGCCGTTCTCGCCGAGGACGGCGACGACCTCGCCCCGACGGATGACGAGGTCGACCTCGTCGACGACGCACTCGCCGTCGAAGGTCACGCACACGCGCGAGACCGCGAACACCGCCGTGGGGTCGGTGTCCGCGGTCGCGTGCGGATGGTCGTGTGTCACGAGCAGCCCTGGCCCGCCTTCACGGTCTCGAGGTTGGAGCGCATCACGCTCAGGTAGTCCTCGGAGGATCCTTCCGCGAGACCCTCCAGCGGGTCCAGCACCGCCGTCGTGGCGCCGGTCTCGGCGGCGACCGTCTCGGCCACCTTCGGGTCGACGAGGGTCTCGAAGTAGATCGTGGTGACGTTGTTGGCCTTCACGAAGTCGGCCACCTCGGCGATGCGGGCCGGGCTCGGCTCGGCGTCGGGCGACAGGCCGGAGATGCCCACCTGCTCGAAGCCGTACCGGGCTGCCAGGTAGCCGAAGGCCTCGTGGGAGACGACCAGGTCGCGGCTCTCGCAGGTCGCCGTCCCGGCCTTCCACTCGGCGTCGAGCGCCTCGAGCTCGGCCACCGTGGCGGCCGCATTGGCCTCGAACGCAGCCTTGTTCGCGGGGTCGGCGGCGGAGAGCCGGTCGGCGGTCAGCGTCACGATCGCCGCCATGTTGGTGGGATCGAGCCACACGTGCGGGTCGTAGGAGGCCTCCTCGCCCTCGTGCGCGTGCTCCTCGCCCTCGTGCGCGTGCTCCTCCGCGGCGAGGTGGTCGAGGTCGGCGGCGACGTCGACGGCCTTGCCCGCGTTCTGCGCGACGGCGTCGTCGACAGCCGGCTGGAACTCCGAGATGTAGAGCACGAGGTCGGCGTCGGCCACGGAGGCGACCTGCTGGGGGGTGAGCTCGAGGTCGTGCGGCTCGGCGCCCGGCGCGGTGAGGGAGGTGACCTCGACGAGGTCGCCGCCCACCTGCTGCGCGGCCCACTCGAGCGGGTAGAACGCGGCGACCACGGAGACGGGGTCGGCGGCGGGGGAGCCGGACGCCGCGGGGGTGGAGGCGCTGCCGGTGCTCGAACCGCAGGCGGCGAGCAGCAGACCCGCGGCGGGGAGGGCGGCGGCGAGGAGCAGGGGGCGTCGCGTCATGCCCTCAGCCAACCTTACTTGAACATGGTTGTCAAAACCATGTTCAGAGCAGGCTCATCGTGCGCAGCACGGCGGCCACGAAGACCAGCGCCACGACGACGACGCGCATGAGCCGGCCCTTGGTGTCGAGGATCGGCCAGGCGAGCAGCAGCAGCCACAGCAGGAACAGCCCGACGACGACGAGGAACAGCGACGACCACGGCGACTGCCAGGCCAGTCCGGCGACGAGGAAGACGCCGAGGATCACCGGGACGATCCAGCCCGGCATCCGGTTGAGGACCGCCAGCGGGCCGGCGCTGAAGATCTCCAGCGTGCGGCGGTAGGGGGAGACGTTCGTGACCGGCTGCGGCTTGGAGCTCGGGCGCGGCCGGTGGTTGGCCTTGGCGGGGCGCTTCTCGGGCCGGCGGGCCGGGTGGCGCTTGCTCTCGGGCACGGCTGTCCTCGTCGGTCGGTCCGGACTCCACGGGGGAGGCGAGGTCCGGAAGGGGGCTCGCGCTCATCGAACCACGGCGCCGCTCCGGCCGGGCAGGGCCCTATGGTCGGAGGCGTGCTCGTCGTGACCCGCCACCGCCTCCCGCTCGCGGGCTTCGCCACGGCTGCTGACGCGCTCGCCGCCGCCCGCGAGCTGCTCGAGCTGCTGTCTGCCGCGCCGGGCTACCTGCGCGGCTGGGTCGCGCGGGCCGTCGACGACCCCGACCTCCTGCTGCTCGCCCACGAGTGGGCCGACGTCGGCTCCTACCGCCGGGCGCTGTCGTCGTACGAGGTGAAGCTGCGCTGGCCGTTCCTGCAGACCGCCGACGACGAGGCCACCGCGTTCGAGGTGCTGGTCGCGCGGACGCCGGACTCCGTCGTCGAGGCGCCGTCGTCGATCGGCCTCGACGCCGGCACGGTCGGGCTCGGCGAGGCCGCGGTGCCGCACGTGCCGCGAGGGGAGTTCGGATGAGGTTCGCGGACCTGGCCGACGGCGGTCGCAGGCTCGCCGAGGTGCTGGCCCCCGTGCTCGCCGACGACGACCTCCTCGTCTGCATCGGCGAGGGCGGCCAGGTCACCGGACGCGCCGTCGCCGAGGCGCTCGGGCGCGAGGTCGTCCCCGTCGTCACGGAGCGCACCGACGACGGCGTGCGCGTCGACCTTTCCGGTGCCGACGTCGCGGGCCGCTCGGTCGTCGTCGTCGACGACGGCGTGGAGACCGGCACCGCGGCCCAGGCGGCCGGCGCCGCGATCCGCGAGGCCGGGGCGTCGCGCGTCGTCCTCGCGGTGCCCGTCTGCCCCAAGGAGGCGGAGGCGCACCTGCGTCTGCGCTACGACGACGTGATCGCGGTCACCCGTCCGCTGGTGCGCAGATCCCTGCACTGGCACTACGAGACGTTCGCGTAGCCTGAGCCTCCGCGCCGCATCCCAGACGGCGCGTCACAACCCTCGCCGACACACCAGCCGGATGGAGCCCAGCATGGCCGTCGATCGCGTCGATGCCGTCGTCAACCTCAGCAAGCGCCGCGGGTTCGTCTACCCGTGCAGCGAGATCTACGGCGGTACGCGGTCCGCCTGGGACTACGGCCCCCTCGGCGTGGAGCTCAAGGAGAACGTCCGCAAGCAGTGGTGGCGCCACATGGTGCAGGGGCGCGACGACGTCGTCGGCCTCGACTCCGCGGTCATCCTCGCCCCGCAGGTGTGGAAGGCGTCCGGCCACCTCGAGGCCTTCGTCGACCCGCTGACCGAGTGCCTGTCCTGCCACAAGCGCTTCCGCGAGGACCACCTCATCGAGGCCTACGAGGAGAAGCACGGCCGCGCGCCCGAGGGCGGCCTGGCCGGCATCAACTGCCCCAACTGCGGCAACAAGGGCCAGTTCACCGAGCCCCGCAACTTCAACGGCCTGCTGCAGACCAACCTCGGCCCGGTGCAGGACGAGGCGTCGGTCCACTACCTGCGCCCCGAGACCGCGCAGGGCATCTTCGTCAACTACGCCAACGTCGCCGGCACCGCGCGCAAGAAGCCGCCGTTCGGCATCGGCCAGGTCGGCAAGTCGTTCCGCAACGAGATCACCCCCGGCAACTTCATCTTCCGCACGCGCGAGTTCGAGCAGATGGAGATGGAGTTCTTCGTCCAGCCCGGCACCGACGAGGAGTGGCACGAGTACTGGCTGAAGAACCGCTGGGACTGGTACGTCGACCTCGGCCTCTCGCCCGACAACATGCGCTTCTACGAGCACCCGAAGGAGAAGCTCTCCCACTACTCGAAGCGCACCGTCGACATCGAGTACCGCTTCAGGTTCGGCGGCTCCGAGTTCGCCGAGCTCGAGGGCATCGCCAACCGCACCGACTTCGACCTCAAGACCCACAGCGAGCACTCGGGCGTCGACCTGTCGTACTTCGACCAGGAGACCAACGAGCGCTGGTTCCCGTACGTCATCGAGCCGGCGGCCGGCCTCACCCGCGCCGTGCTGGCGTTCCTGCTCGAGGCCTACGACGAGGACGAGGCTCCCAACGCCAAGGGCGGCGTCGACAAGCGCACGGTCATGCGCTTCGACAAGCGCCTCGCCCCGGTCAAGGTCGCGGTGCTGCCGCTCTCGCGCAACGCCGACCTCACGCCCAAGGCCAAGGACCTCGCCGCCGAGCTGCGGAAGTCGTGGAACGTCGAGTTCGACGACGCCGGCGCCATCGGCCGCCGTTACCGCCGCCAGGACGAGATCGGCACGCCGTACTGCGTCACGGTCGACTTCGACACCCTCGAGGACCAGGCCGTCACGGTTCGCGACCGCGACTCGATGACGCAGGAGCGCGTCGGCCTCGACGCCATCGGCGGCTGGCTCGCGCAGCGCCTGCCGGGCTGCTGAGCCCCCGGCCCACGGACATGCACGCCCCCGAGGTCCGTCTCCGCCCCGTGGCGGAGGCGGACCTCGAGGCGCTCTACGAGCACCAGGCCGATCCGGCCTGGGGCGAGATGGTGGGCATGCCGGCGCGCGGGCACGACGAGTTCGTCGAGCACATGCGCACGGTCCTCGCCAACCCGGCCAACCTCACCCGCGCGATCGTGGCCGACGCCGCGGTGGTCGGCAGCATCGCCACCTTCCCGGTGGGCGATGCTCGCGAGGTGGGCTACAGCCTGGGCCGTGCGTACTGGGGCCGGGGCATCGCCACCGAGGCGCTGCGGCTGATGCTGATCGAGGACACCGCGCGCCCGCTCGAGGCCGGCACCGCGCCGGGCAACCCCGCATCGCGGCGGGTGCTGGAGAAGCTCGGCTTCCGCGAGTCCCACGTCGACGAGGCCGACGGCTTCGTCATCCACGTCCTCGACTAGGCCTTCCAGCGGTAGCCCATGCCGCGCACCGTCTCGATGTGCTCGGCTCCGACCTTGCGCCGCAGGTACCGCACGTAGACGTCGACGACGTTGCTGCCCGGGTCGTAGTCGTAGCCCCAGACCTGGTCGAGCAGCTGCTCGCGCGAGAGCACCTGGTCGGGATGGCGCAGGAACATCTCGAGCATCGTGAACTCGCGCGCGGTGAGGTCGTGCGTGCCGCCGTCGACCGACACCCGGCGGGTGCGGACGTCGAGGCTGACGCCGCCGACCTCGAGCTGCGTGCTCGGTGCTCCGACGCCCTGCTGGGCGGTGGCGGTCCGGCGCCGGACCCGTGCGACGAGCTCGGCGAAGGAGAACGGCTTGGCCATGTAGTCGTCGGCGCCCTGGTCGAGCCCGGCGACGGTGTCGGCGACGGAGTCGCGTGCGGTCAGCACGATGACGGGCAGCGCCGATCCGCCGGCGCGCAGCCGCCGCAGCACCTCGAAGCCGTCCATCACCGGCAGCCCGATGTCGAGCACCAGGAGGTCGACGTCGCCGGACTCGGCGTGGAAGAGCGCCTCGTCGCCGGACGCGACCGCGGTGACGGTGTAGCCCTCCGACCGCAGGCCCTGCGCCACGAAGCTCGCGATGCGGGCCTCGTCCTCGGCCACCAGGACATGGGTCATGACACGACCACCTCGCTGTCGTCGTCGGCCGGCGCGAGGGTCGCGCAGCCGGGGATCACCAGGGCGATGCGTGCGCCCCCGAGAGGGGAGTCGCCGATCTCCACGCGTCCGCCGTGGGCCACGGCGATGGCCTGCACGAGCGACAGCCCGAGGCCCGCCCCCGCCGACCCGGGCCCGTGCGCGAACCTGCGCAGCACGAGGGACCGGTCCTCCACGGGGATGCCGGGGCCGGAGTCGTCCACCCAGATCCGCAGAGTGCGGTCGTCGGCAGCCGCCCCGAGGGAGATGCGGTCCGAGGATCCGGTGTGGCGGACGGCGTTGTCGGCCAGCTGCAGCACCGCCTGCGTGATGCGGTGCCGGTCGACGTCGACGACGGCGTCGTCGCACCGGCCGACTCCCCATCGGCGGTCCGCCAGCGCCGAGGACTTGACGAGCAGCTCGTCGACGAGCAGGACCAGGTCGAGCTCGCTGCGCTGCAGGAAGTCCGGGCGACCCGCCTTGGTCAGGGTCTGCAGATCGGCCACGAGGCGGGACATCCGCTCGGTCTCGTCGAGCAGCAGCGCGCGCACAGCCGCCACCTGCTCGGGGTCGGACGGGTCGAGGGTCTCGAGGTGCCCGCGCACCACCGTGAGCGGCGTGCGCAGCTCGTGGCCGGCGTCGTCGACGAACTCGCGCTGCGAGGCGAACGCCTCCTCGAGCCGGTCGAGCATCTCGTTGAACGTCCTCGACAGCTCCGCGATGTCGTCGCCGTCGGACGCGCCCGCAGGCATGGGGATGCGGGCGCCGAGATCGGTGTGGGTGATGGTGCGCGCGGTCTCGCTGACCTCGTGCAGGGGCGCCAGCACCCGCCCCGCGACGAACCAGGCGAGGGCGCCGCCGATGGCGAGCGTGCCCAGGGAGACGAGGAGCAGCAGGCGCACGGCCTCGTCGACGTCGGCAGCCTCGCGGTCGGCGAACAGCGCGACGACGAACACGCCCCGGGAGCCGTCGTCCTCGACCGTGACGGGCACGGCGGCCCAGCGCGCCTCGCCCGCGGAGGTCTGCGTCGAGCCGAACACGGTCCGGTCGATGTCCTGGACCGACGCGACGAGCCCGGGGTCGAGGTCGAGCCGGGCCGGCGGCTCGTCGGCCGAGCGCGCGACGACGATGCCGTCGACGACCACGAACATCGTCTCGTTGCGGTCGGGGATGCTCCGCTCGAGGTTGAGCAGCAGCAGCGACTCGGCATCGGGGAACGCGTTGCCGGTGACGGGGTCGGCACCCTGCTCGGCGAGCAGACGCAGCTCGGCGAGCTCGCCGCGGAGCTCGAGGTCGAGGCGCTCGTCGAGGCGCGACAGCAGCACCTGCCGCGCGGCCACGACCGTCACCACGAGGACGGCGAGCACGACGAGCATGAGCCAGCCGACGATGCGCCAGCGCGACGAGCCCAGCACGCGGCGAGCGGCGGCTGGACCAGGACCCATGCCTCTCATTCGAGCACGTACTCGAAGGTCTCGCTCACCCGCTCGCCGTCGTCGGTCACCACGCGGTCGGTGCTGGCCCGGAACTGGCCGTCGCCGTCGTCCTTGCGCAGCTCGGCGCGGAGCACGCCGCTCGTGGCGGGACGGTCGAGCACCACCCGCAGCAGACGGGTGCCTTGGCGCACCGGCGCGGCGCCGAGGATCTGCCCGGACGACGAGCGGACGACGACCCAGCCGGCGCCGCGCGACAGCATCGCCTCGGCGACGGTCACCGACCTGCCGTCGCCGCGCTGGTCCTCGACGTCGAGCTCGGCCAGCGGGTCCTCGACCGTGCGCGGGGCGGGGCGGGCCGGCGCCGGCGCCGGGCGCGAGGTGCTCGGGCGGGCGGTCGGATCCGACGACGACGGCTCCGATGACGTGGGCGGCTCTGACGGCTCGCGCGTCCCCGTGGGGGAGGGCCGGCCCGTCGGCGTCCCCGGCGTCCCCGGTGCCGACGGGGACGCAGAAGCCGAGGGGCCGCTGGTCGACGGGTCCGCGGTGCGGGCCGGCACGGTGATCCCCGCGAGCGGCTCGGACGGCGGGACCTCCCCGCAGCCGGCCAGCATGCCGGCTGCGAGGAGGGCAGCGACGGGCAGGCGCATGTCAGACCGACAGCACCGTGCGGACCACGTCGCCGTCGGAGCTCACGGCCCGCACGACGAACCGGTCGGCGACGCCGGGCAGGTCGCGGACGCGGCGCTCGACGTCGATCTCGCCCCAGCGGTCGGTCGTGCGGACGCCGCGGAAGACGGTGGTGCCGTTGCGGGTGATCGTGATGGTCCACGTCTCGCCGCGCTCGCGGGAGTCGATGTCGAGGTCGTACTCGATGATCCCGCGCTCGCGGCTGAGGCTCAGGTCCCACTCGGTGCCCTGGGCCGTCATGCCCCACCGCTCGCGGTCGACGCTGGCCGAGGCGGCCGGGGCCAGGGCGATGGCGCCCACAGCCGTGCCGGCGACGACGAGGCCGGCGGTGGCGGTCTTCGCGGTGCGGTTCATGGTGGTGTCCCTTCGTCCTGGGCCCGCCGGTGCGGGCCTCACAGGGACTACAGAACCCATCGGCCATGAAGCATCCATGAGCCGCGGATGAAGGTCCTCTCATCCGGCGCGCGGGGCGCGGCGCTCAGCCGAGCGACGACGGGTGGAGCACCACTGGGCCGTGCACCGTCTGCACCACCACCTCGACCACTCCGGTACCCGACGCGCGCGGCGGGACGACGTGGACGCCCGGGATCCCGCCGCCGACCCAGTGCTCGAGCTCCGTGCTGTCGCTCGCGACCACGAGGGACGAGAGGACGGCCGGGCCGTGCGGGTGGTCGACCGGTGCTCGTCCGGGCATCGTCACGTCGTCGTCCCAGGCGATGAGGAACGGGCGGCCGTCGCCGGACCCGGCGTCGGCCACGCCGGCCAGCCGCCACGCGAGCGTCGAGCCGTCGGGGCGCACGCGGCTCCCGGGCACGACGTCGAGGCCGAGCCGCTCGGCGTCGTCGTCGATGGTCGGCGTCCGCACGGCCCACCCCCACGCGGACGAGCCTTCCGCCATCGCCGCGATCCACGAGCCGAACGCGGAGGCCGCAGCGACGCCGGGGTCGACCACGGCCACGAGCTCGAGGTAGCTGCCGCCGAGCGGCACGATGCGGTTGGCCGTTCCCCACGCCGGGTGCGTCCCGCCGGGCAGGGCCGCGAGGCCGAGGGCGCTCAGCGACTCCTGGGCGCGGTCGAGGTCGGCGACGCCGAGGACGACATGGTCGACCTCGCGCCCTCCGCCCGTCATCGCGGTATCACGCCGCCGGGACGCGGCGGACCTTGCGCAGCCACTCCGCGAGCAGCTCGAACGTGCGGCGCCGTGCCTCGTCGCCGGAGAGCACCAGGTCGTGGATGCCGTCGGGGATCGCGACGACCGTGACGTCGCTGCCGAGCCGCGGTGCGAGCCGGTCCATGTCGGCGACGTCGAGGACGATGTCGGAGGTCAGCACGTCCTCGCCCCACTGCTTGGGACGGCTGCTGCGCGCGGCATGGAGCAGCAGCACGGGCACCCGGATGTCGAGACCGCGCTCGACCTCCTTCTGGGCGAGGTGGATCGCGCGGAACCAGCCGGCCTTCGCGGGGAACCCCGCGAGCGGCTTCCACGCGAGGTCGAAGTCCCACGCGCCGCGGGCGGTGGAGTGGATGCTCTCGCCGTACTTCGCGTCGAGGCTCGGCAGCTCGACGTCGGGGAAGAACCGCCCCACGACCGAGAGCACCGGCTCCAGCACCGTCTCCTGCCAGCCGGGCAGGTTCATGTCGAGGAACGGGCTGTTGAGGAACAGGGCGTCGACGTCGGCCTTGCGCGCGCCTCGGCTCGCGTGGATCACCGCCGCGAGGCCGCCCGTCGAGTGGCCGTTGACCAGCAGCCAGCGCACGCCCTCCTGGGTGCGCAGGACGTCGACGGCGCGGTCGATGTCGGCCACGTACTCGTCGATGCTGCGGGTGGTGTTCGGGTGCTGGCCCTCGTGCAGGGCGCGGCCGTGCCGGCGCAGGTCGATGGCGTAGAACGCGATGCCCTGCTCCTCGTAGAACTCCGCGAGGTGGCTCTGGAAGAAGTAGTCGCCGAACCCGTGGACGTAGAGGACCGCGGCGCCGGTGGGCACCTCGCCCCCCGCGCGGCGCACGACGACGGCGTCGACCTCGCCGTCCCACGCCCGGGGCATGGGAAGGACGGTGCGCTCGAAGCCGGGCAGCACATCCAGCGTCCACGTGAGGTTCGGGGGGCTCACAGGGCACACGCTAGGGGTACGGGTGGTCGCGCGCAGCAATCCGCACTGGTTCAGTCGGGTGACCCCGCGGAACCCGGCTCGTTCGGACCATGCGCCCGTCTGGGCGACAATGGACCGGTGACCCATCCCGGCTACGAGCTCCTGGCGCGCGGCGGCGTCCCCGTCGTGCTCGCGCCGATGGCCGGCATCACCAACCGCGCCTTCCGCCGGCTCGCCCGCGAGCAGGCACGCGCCGCCACCGATGGCGCCGCCACGGGCATCTACGTCACCGAGATGATCACGTCGCGGGCGCTGGTCGAGCGCAACGACGAGACCATGAAGATGATCGCGACCGACCCCGACGAGTCGCCCCGCAGCGTCCAGCTCTACGGCGTCGACCCCACGACCGTGGCGAACGCCGTCCGGCTGCTCGTCGACGAGGACCGCGCCGACCACATCGACCTCAACTTCGGCTGCCCCGTCCCCAAGGTCACGCGCAAGGGCGGCGGGAGCGCGCTGCCGTGGAAGCGCGGGCTGTTCCGCGCGATCGTCCGCGAGGCCGTCACGACCTCGCGCGAGACGGCCCGGGCCCACGGCCGCGAGCCCGTCCCGGTCACGGTGAAGATGCGCAAGGGCGTCGACGACGACCACCTCACCTACCTCGAGGCCGGCCGTGCCGCCGCCGAGGAGGGCGCGGCCTGGGTCGCGCTGCACGGCCGGACGGCGTCGCAGCTCTACGGCGGTACCGCCGACTGGACCTCGATCGCCCGCCTGGTCGAGGAGCTCGAGCCCTTCGGCATCCCGGTGCTCGGCAACGGCGACATCTGGACCGCCGCCGACGCTGCGCGGATGGTCGCGGAGACCGGGGCCGCCGGCATCGTCGTCGGCCGCGGCTGCCTCGGGCGGCCGTGGCTGTTCGGCCAGCTCGCCGCCTCGTTCACCGGCCGGCCGGTGCCGGCCGACCCCGGCCTGCGCGATGTGACGGCGGTGATGCGCCACCACGCCGAGCTGCTGGCCGAGGTGCTCGGGCCGCAGAAGGGGCCGCGCGACTTCCGCAAGCACATCGCCTGGTACCTCAAGGGTTTCGTGGTCCCGCGCGAGATCCGGCAGGGGCTCGCCCTCGTCGACACCCTCGACGAGGTCGACGCGTGGATCGCCAAGATGGATCTCGACCAGCCGTGGCCGGGTGCGGTGTCCGAGGGCCCGCGCGGGCGCACCCAGCCCGGCAAGCGCGTGGCGCTGCCCGACGGCTGGCTCGACGACCCCGACGACCTCGACGGCTTCCTCGACGACATCCGCGCCGCCGAGCTGGGCGTCTCCGGCGGCTGAGCCCCGCCTGCCGGAAACCGTCACGCGCCCGCACGTCCCGTCGGGCTAGCGTGCGCCGCTATGGGCGAGCTCCGCGAGGCGGTCACCGACCACGATCTCGAGCGGTTCGCGCGCATCAGGCTCGCGGTCTCGCCGCGCAGCACGCCGAGCCCGCCGATGCGCGAGCCCGACCGGCTGATCCTCCTGCACGACGACGACGGCTGCGGCCTCGCCGCGCGCTCGAGCCTCGCCGACTCCGTCACCGTGCAGGTCTACGTGCGGCCCGAGGCGCAGGGTGCCGGGATCGGGACGGCTATCGCGCAGCGGCTCCTCGAGCACGCGCGCGGGATGGGCCGCCCGTCGCTGTTCGCCACGGTCGACGGCGCCCAGCCCCACGGCATCGCCTTCGCGCAGGGCCACGGCCTCGTCGAGGTGGGCCGCGAGGTCGAGTCGCGGCGCACGATCGGCGAGGAGCCATGGCCGGACCCGCTGCCGGGCATCGACGTCGTGACGGTGGCGCAGCGCCCCGAGCTGCTCGAGGCCGCCTGGTACGCGATCGGCCAGGACGGCTACGAAGACATCCCTGCGCCGTCGGAGATCGCCATGACCCTCGAGCTGTGGCTGGAGGAGGAGGCGGCCGTGCCCGAGGGCTCGTTCGTCGCGCTCGAGGACGGCCGCGTCGTCGCCTACGCCGGGATGCTGGAGGAGGAGCACGGCCTCACCACGGTCGCCCGCAGCCACCGCGGCCGCGGCCTGGCCACGCATCTCAAGCGCTGCCAGCTCGCCTGGGCGGCGTCGTCCGGCGTGCCCGAGCTCGTCAGCTACACGCAGGGCATCAACGACCCGATGCGCGCGGTGAACGACAAGCTCGGCTACGCCGTCGAGGACCCCTGGCTGAAGATGAAAGGCCCAGTCCCGCCGGCCTGACCCGACGGGTGGGTGCGGTCAGCCGAGCGCGCGGGTACCGGCCCGGGCGATGCGCTCGTCAACGTCGTGGGGCGCGCCCGCGACGCCGATGGCGCCGACGCACTGGCCGTCGACCACGATCGGGAAGCCGCCGGGCAGCGGCGTCCACCGGTCGGTCCCTGCGGCCAGGGCGATGCCGAGGCCCGCCGTCATGTCGATCGGTGCGTCGGCCAGGCCGGTCGCCTTCCGCATCGACGCGGCGCACGCGGCCTTGGTCGTGGCGGAGTGCACGGTGTGGGCGGCGGCGCCGGCCAGGCGCTCCAGCACCAGCAGGTGGCCGCCGGCGTCGACGACGGCGATGGAGACGCCGGCGCCGTCCGCGGCGGCGTCGGCTGCGGCCGCCGAGAGAACGGCGCGGGCGCCCTCCGTGGTGAGCTGGAGGACGCCCGCGACGAGATCGGTCACGAGGGGATCAGGCGTCGAGGACGTCGGCCTCGGCGGGGTTCACGCGCTGGTGGCCCCAGAAGCTCGGGACGTCGAAGCGCGGCGGCAGCCACTCGGAGTCGTCGATGAGCAGGCCGCCGGTGCCGAACTCGATCTGGAAGCCCGACGGGGTGCGCGTGTAGAACGAGATCATGTCGTCGTTGGAGTGGCGGCCCAGCGTCATCGCGAGCGGAGCCTTCTTCTCCTCGAACACCTTGTGGTACGCGCGGCCCACGACGTCGATGTCGTCGACCTCGAGCATGATGTGGCCGAGGCCGGTGGGGACGCCGGGCACCGCCGCGAAGGCCATCGAGTGGTGGCGCGGGTTGCAGTGCGTGAACGTCGCGGCGACCGGGCCGAAGTCGATGTAGTCGGAGAACTTGAAGCCGAGGCCGTCGAAGTAGAGCTTCTCGAAGGCCTTGTCGTCGGTGACCATCTGGAAGATGTGGCCCATGCCGCCGCTGCCGGTCACGAACCGGGCGCCGGTGGGGGAGACGAAGACGGACTTGTCCTCCTTGAAGCCCCAGAACACCTCGACCCGGGTGCCGTCGGGGTCGTCGAAGGCGATGAGGCCGCTGACGAGGCGCTCGGCGTAGGCGACCTTCGGGTCCTCGCGCTTCACGGCGTAGCCGATCGCCTCGAGCCGCTGCGCGACCTCCTCGAGCTGCGCGGCGCCGGCCACCTCCCAGGCGATGGTGTTGACGCCGTCGGCGTCGGCCTTGCGGATCTCGATGCGGTAGCACTTGTCGTCGATGCGGAGGCGCAGGACGTCGTCCGTGCGCTCCGAGACCGCCATCCCGAAGATGTCGGTGGCGAACGACTCCCAGGCGTCGAGGTCGGTCGCGTCGACGACGACGTAGCCGAGACCCCGGATGACTGACGACATGGACGACCTCCACGGTGCGCTGGCGCTCGTGCGCCTCTGCTGACCCGGCGACGTTCGCACGGCCTCCGCGGGCGGGGGTAGGCGTGCGTGCCGAGGGCCGGAACACCGCGCTGCCCCACCCGGTCCCGCCCTCCCTACGGTGCACGGACTACCCGCTCTGGATCGGTGAGCGACGCCTATAGCCGTCGCTCACCCATCCAGAGCGAGCACATCCGGGGCGAGGAGGCAGGCGCAGTGGCTGCGGCCGGGAGCGAGGCGGTCGAGGAGACCGAGGTCGTCATCGTCGGGGCCGGGCCGGTGGGCCTCATGCTTGCGAACCTGCTCGGCGTCTACGGACGGCGGGCCATCGTCCTCGAGACGCTCGACGCGCTCATCGACTACCCGCGCGCCGTCGGCCTCGACGACGAGGCGTTCCGGCTGATCCAGACCGTCGGCCTCGCCGAGCAGATCGAGCCGCTCACCGGGCCGATGCACATCATGCGGCTGGTCGACGCGCGCGGCCGCGTCATCCTGCACAACGACCCCCAGCGCGCCGACTTCGGCTGGCCGCGCAAGAACGCGTTCAACCAGCCGCTGGTCGACGCCGAGCTCGCCCAGGGCCTCGACCGCTTCGACGGCGTCGACCTGCGCTTCGGGCACACGGTGGACGACGTCGAGGAGGACGCCAACGGCGTGACCGTGCTGGCGCAGGTGCGCCTGCCGGACGGCACCGGGGATACCCGGCGCATCCGCGCCCGCTACCTCGTCGGCTGCGAGGGCGGGAAGTCGCCCACCCGCAAGCGGATCGGCGTCGAGTTCGACGGGCTCTCGCCATCGACGCGCTGGCTCGTCGTCGACGTCGCCAACGACCCGCTGGGCACGCCGAACGTGTGGCTCGGTGCCGACCCGCGCCGCGCGTACGTGTCGATCGGGCTGCCGCAGCGCGTGCGGCGCTTCGAGTTCCGGCTGCGCGACGACGAGCCCGACGACGTCGTCACCAGCCCCGAGTGGGTCGCCGCGGCGCTGGCCGACCACGTGCCCGACCCGTCGTCGCTCGACTTCATCCGCTGGCGGGTCTACACCCACCACGGCCGCGTGGCGTCGTCGTTCCGGCGCGGCCGCCAGCTCATCGCCGGCGACGCCGCGCACCTCATGCCGGTGTGGCTCGGCCAGGGCTGGAACTCCGGCGTCCGCGACGCGATGAACCTCGGCTGGAAGCTCGCGACCGTCCTCTCCGGCCAGGCCGACGACGCCCTGCTCGACACCTACACCGCCGAGCGCCGTCCGCACGTCACGCAGATGGTGAAGCTGTCGATGACGATGGGCGACGTCATCAAGATGACCAACCCCGTGGCCGTCGCGGCGCGCGACACGGCCGCCCGGGTCGTCAACCGCATCCCGGCCTGGCGCGACTACTTCGGCGAGCTGCGGTTCCGGCCGCAGCCGCGCTACACCGAGGGCGTGCTGGCCGACCAGTCGACGCTGATGCCGGGTCGCTCCGACGTACGCCTCACGGACCGCTCCATCCCGTTCCTGCAGACCGCCGACAAGACCTCGGCCGTCGGGGTGCAGTTCCCGCAGCCGCGCGTGACCACCGCGGACGGCGCCGGGCTCCGGCTCGACGACGTCCTCGGCCGCTGGTGGTCGCTGGTGCTCTGGATCAACGACCCGTTCGCGCTCCTCGACGACGCGACGCTCAAGGACCTCGACCTGCTCGGGGCCCGCCTGGTCACCGTGGTGCCCGAGGCGCAGCGGCGCTGGGCCGAGGCGAACGCCGGCGACGGCGTCGTCGTGGTCGGCGACTCGAGCGGCCGCCTCAAGCAGTGGTTCGACACCCGTCCGGTCGGCGCAGTGCTCCTGCGCCCGGACCGGTTCGTGGCCGGCGCCTGCCTGGCCCAGCAGACCCCGCGAATGGTGCGGTCGGTGCTCTCCGCGATGAGCGCGACCGGCCGGCCCGCTGACATCCCCGTGCTGGAGGAGACCCGATGACCGACGCAGCCCCCTGGACCAGCGAGCGCGTGGAGCTCGCGAGCGGCGCGGTCGCGCACTACGTGACGGCCGGCCCCGCCGACGGCCGGCCGGTCATGCTGCTCCACGGCGGGCTGCCCGGCTCGTCGGGCACGGCCGGCTGGCGCTTCATGCTCCCGGTGCTCGGCGGCCTCGGCTTCCGCGTCATCGCGCCCGACCGACCCGGCTTCGGCCAGGCCGACACGCGCAAGGAGCACTGGCCGGTGCGCGGCTTCCTCAGCTGGGCGCGCTACGTGCTCGAGCTCGCCGACGCCCTCGGACTCGACCGGTTCCAGCTCGGCGGCAACTCCCAGGGCGCGCAGACGGCGGCGTACTTCGCGGTGCAGAACCCTGAGCGCGTCGAGCGGCTGGCCTTCATCGCGTGCGGCGGCTGGAACCCCTACCTCGACCTTTCGATGGACCAGCTGCGCCCGGGCGTCCCGTTCCCGTCGTGGGAGGGCACCGAGGAGTCGATGCGCGACATGCTCACCACGATCGTGCACCGCAAGGACACGATCGACGACGGCCTCGTCGCGCAGCGCACCCGCGACGCTCTCGCCCAGCGCGAATCGCTGGCCGCCGCCGACGCGTGGAACCGCCGCGCGCTCCAGGACCCGACCATCGGCCAGGCCCAGCGCCTGCGCGGCCACCTCGACCGGCTCGACATCCCGATCGTGTACGCCTACGGGCGCCAGGACGTGCTCAGCCCGGTGGAGAACGCGTACCTCCAGGAGGACGTGCTCACCAACATGCAGTTCTTCTACCCGGACGACTGCGGCCACCAGGCGCAGACCGACCAGCCCGACATCATCAACGCGCTGTTCGCCGAGTTCTTCGACCAGGGGAGCGTCACCCGCGCGACGGCGGAGCGCGCCGGCATCTCCACCCGCCGCCCAGAGCACCCCTGGGCCGTCCGCGGCTGACGGTCGAGGAGCTGGGTGCGCTCTACGGTGGTCGGCGGGAGGTCGCGGGTGACGACGGCGGTACCGGACGACGGCGCGGCGCCCGCGCCGCGCTCCGGAACCCTGCGCGCGTTCCGGCACCGCGACTTCGCGGTGTTCTGGGCCGGGGCGCTGGTCTCCAACGTCGGCTCGTGGCTGCAGAACCTCGCCGTGCCGTACGTCGTCTTCGAGATCACCGGCAGCGCGTTCTGGGTCGGGACGGCGACCGCCGCGCAGTTCCTGCCCGGGTTCTTCGCGAGCCCGATCGGCGGCCATCTCGCCGACACGCGTGAGCGCCGCACGCTGCTCGTCGTCCTGCAGTCGCTCATGGGTCTCGCCGCCCTCGCCCTGTGGGCCGTGTGGTCGTCGGGGTCGCGCTCGCTGCCCGCGATCCTCGGGCTGGTCGCGGCGATGGGCCTCGTGTGGGGCATGACGCTGCCGTCGTGGCAGGCGTTCGTGAACGACCTCGTGCCGCGCGAGGACCTCGTCTCGGCAGTATCGCTGAACTCCTTGCAGTTCAACGCCGCCCGCTCGCTCGGCCCCGCCTTCGCAGGCCTCATCATCGCCGCGCTCGGCCCGGGGTGGGCGTTCGGGCTCAAGGCCCTCTCCTTCGGCGTCGTCGTCCTCGCCCTGCTCGCCGTGCGGACCCGCTCCGGCAGGCCGAAGTCCTCGGGGGCCCCGCGCCTGGTAGCGGGCTTCCTGGAGGCCGTGCGCTACATCCCGGGCCAGCCCGGCATCGTGATCGTCATCGTGCTCGTGACGGTGCTCGGCCTGTTCGGCACCCCCGTCTTCGGCTTCACGGTCGTGTTCGCGGGCTCGGTGTACGACGTCGGGGCGCTGCAGCTCGGCCTGCTCAACGCCGCCCTGGGTGTCGGCGCGGTGCTCGCCGTGCCCCTCGTCGTGCGCTCCAACGGCAACGGCGGGCTGTCCCGCACCCTGCGGCTGGGCCTGGTCGTCATGGGCGCGGCGATGGTGGCGTTCGGCCTCGTGCCCGGCTTCTGGGGCGGTCTGGTCTGCCTCGTCGCCGTCGGCTTCGGCTTCCTCGCGACCATCTCCGGCGGCAACACCGCGGTGCAGCTCATCGTCGCCGACCGGCTGCGCGGCCGCGTGATGGCCGTGCGGCTCATGGCCTACATGGTGTCCGTGCCCGTCGGTGCGCTGCTCCTCGGCTGGGTCTCCGACCAGGTCGGCCCCCGGCCCACCATGGTGCTGGGCGGAGGCCTGCTGCTCGCGACGGTGCTCCTGCTGCTGACCTCGCGCGGCGCGCGGCTCCTGGGCCGGGTCGACGACCCGCAGGACGCGGTCGCGCCGCGCTGAGGCTCGGCGCTAGCCGCGCAGCGACGTGCCGAGGTGCTCGCCGATGATCCAGCCGAGGCCGAGCGCCGAGAGCAGGCCGTTGCCCGACGAGTAGCCGCGCGAGGACGGCCCGCTGATCCCCATGGCCGTGCCGCCGCCGGCGAACAGGCCGTCGATGGGGCTGCCGTCGGACCGCAGCACGCGGCCGAGGGTGTCGACCTCGAGGCCGCCCTGGGACGCGAGGATCCCGCTCGTCAGCGGCGCGGCCCAGTACGGCGCCTGCAGGGCGCGGCGCTCGCCGGTCACCTCGTCCCAGCCGACGAACGACGCCAACGACGCCGCCAGGCCGGCCGGATCGACGCCGAGTGCGCCCGCGAGTGCTGCGGCGTCGTCGTAGCGGCGGAACGCGCCGGCGCGCTCCGACTCGCGCATGAGCTCGCTCGCCAGCGACGGGCCGTGGAGCACGTCGTCCCACACGAGCACGGCCCGGCGGCCGGGCAGCGTGCGGAGGACCGTCGCCAGCGACGAGTACCCGTGCTCGTGCTCGTCGACGAACCGCCTGCCGTCGAGGCCGACGAGCATGGCGCCGCGGAAGGGGAGCGAGGGGTTGATCCGGGTCGCGTACCCCGGCACCACCATCCCGCTGCCGAGGAACGAGCCCATGCTGCGGGTGCCGGCGCCGAGCGCCGTCGCCCAGGCCAGCGCGTCGCCCGTCGACGTCGAGACGCCCTGGAACACGTCGTCGACCGCCTCGGGGATGTGCTCCGCGACGAGGTGCTGGTTCGCCGCGAACCCGTCCGAGGCCAGCACGACGGCGTGCGAGCGCACCTCGACGTCCTCGCCGTTCTGCCGCACGACCGCGCCGGCGACTCCGCCCGAGCCGTCGTCCACGAGCCCGACGCCGGGCGTGCCGTCGACGAACGCGATCCGGTCGTCGGCTGCGATCGCGCTGCGGAGGGTGCGCACCAGGGCGATGCCGCCCGAGCGGGCGGGGTCGGTGTGCAGACGCGGCACCGACATGCCGTGGCGGCGCATGTCGCCGCCGAGCTCGAGGGTGTGGCCGAGCTCGTCGTTGAGCCAGTACAGGTACGACGGCGCCACGGCGCACACGGCCTCGACCAGGGGACGGGTCGACTCGTCGCCGCTCTCATGGACGATGTCGTCGGCCTGCCGCTGGGGGGAGTCGTCGATCCCCGCGGCCTCCTGCCACCGCGTGCCGGCGGCCGCGAGGGAGCCGCTCGACACCTGCGTGTTGCAGCCGTGCTGCACCGACTTCTCGAAGACGGCCACGGACAGGCCCGCGCGCGCGGCGCGCAGGGCGGCCACCATGCCGGCACCTCCGCCGCCGATCACGACGACGTCGACGTCGACGCCGGCCCTCACCACAGCTGCCGGTAGAAGTCGCGCGTCGCGTCGATCGCCTCCGCGGGCGGCTGCGCGCGGTAGAAGCCGCGCCTCGCCGGTCGCAAGCCCGTGCGGCGGTACTGCGCCGCGCGCACCTCGGCGAGGGCGAGGCAGGTACCCAGGGAGTCCACGACGGGGACGTCGTCGACCCGGGACACGCCCTGGTCGGCCAGGAAGATGTTGAGCGGCCCCTCGCCGGGCACGATCACGTCGGCGCCCTGCGCGATCGCCTCGCGCGCGGCGGCCTCGAACGCGGCCACGAGCGGGGCGGGATCGGCGTAGGCGGCCATGATGTCGTGGAAGCCGGTGCCCACCTGCACGACCGGGCCCACGAGGTCTCCGTAGCCGTACACGCGGGCGTTGCGGCGGATCTGGTCGCGCAGCTCGGGGATGAAGTGCACGATGCCGACCCGGCTGCCGAGGGTCGCGGCGAACGCCACCGACGCGTTCCCGAACGACACCACGGGGATGTCGACGACCGACGCCGCCTCCTCGAAGCCGGTGTCGGGGATCGTGCCGATGAGGAACGCGTCGAAGCCCTCCGCCTGCGCGGTCTGGGCCGCCCGCACGAACTGCTCCTTGTGCAGGCCGGCCATGTACGCGTAGCCGATGTGGACGCCGGGGTAGTCGCTCGGGTAGGTGCCCGGCGCCATGCCGTGGAACTCGATCTCCGTGCCCGGCAGGGCGACGGCGCGCAGGTGCCGGTCGAGCGCGTCGCGGTAGTGCGGCACGTGCTCGAGCACCGTGAAGCTCTGGTGCCAGATGCGCACGGGTCAGCCCTTCGCGGCCGCGCCCGCGCCGGCGATGCGGCCGAAGACCGCGCCGCGCAGCACCGAGGTGGAGCCGGTGTAGTTGGTGTAGTACATGCCGGTGATCTCGCCGGCGGCCCAGAGGCCGGGGATCGAGGCGCCCGAGCGGTCGACCACGCGCGCGTCGGCGTCGATGCGCAGGCCGCCGAAGGTGAACACGTTCGCGGCGATGATCGGGTAGGCGAGGAACGGGCCCTCGACGATCGACCGCGACCAGTTCGACTTTTCGACGTCGAGGCCGCTCGTCGCAAGCCCGTCGGGACGGCTGTGGTCGAAGCCCGACTCGTCGGGGCACGCCGCGTTGTAGGCCTCGACGGTGGCGACGAGCGCGTCGGCAGGAACGCCGATGCGCGACGCGAGCTCCTCGATCGAAGCGGCCGAGACGGGCGGCTGGTCGGTGCGGATGCCCACGGAGATGTTGGGAACCGACGCGCCGCGCTGGTCGTAGACCCACCAGGCGATGCCCTCGGTCTGGGCGTGGATGCGCCGGGTGATGCGCTCGTACCAGGCGTCGATCGTGCCGGGCGCCTCGTCGACGAACCGGGCGCCCTCCTGGTTCACCAGGATCCCGTAGGGGAAGGCGAAGATCGCGGCCTCGGCGACGCCCGACCGCGGGTCGATCGGCTCGGCGTGGAACAGCGAGAAGTTGCCGGCGCCGGCAGCGCCGGCGGCCAGCGCCATCTCGATGCCCTCGCCCTTGTTGTAGTGGCCGCCGCGGGCCACGGGGCGGGTGTTGATCGCCGTCGGGCCCATGTAGCGCGCGAGCATCTCGGGGTTGCCCTCGAAGCCGCCGCAGGCCAGCACGACGTTGCCGCGCAGCACGCCCGCCGGGCTGGTGCGGACGCCCACCACGCGGTGGTCGTCGTCGAGCACGAGCGCGAGGGCGGTGGTCTCGTAGAAGTACTGGGCCCCCAGCTCCTGCGCCCGCGCGGTCAGGGTCTTCACCAGCTCCCACCCGCCGCCGACCGGCGACATGCGCGGGGCGGCCTGGGTGAGGAACGGGGTGGGCAGCGCGTCGAAGCGGATGCCGTGGCCGGTGAGCCAGTCGAGCGTGGCCGGGGCCTGCTCGCCGAGCCGCATGACGATCTCGCCGTCCGCGACGTCGAGCGTGCGCATCGGCTGCGACCACGACGCCCGGTCGGCCATAGCGTCGGAGAGGATGCCCGGGTCGGGGTGGCCCATGTGGTCGCCGAGCAGCCGGTCCTCGAGGTCGTCGGACGGCTTCTCCTGCGACGCCATCCGCAGGAATGCCTCGGTGTAGCGGGTGTTGCCGCCGCTCTCCTCCTGCGTCGAGCGCTCGACGACGGCCACCCGCGCGCCGGCCTCGAGCGCCGAGATCGCCGACGCGAGGCCGGCGATGCCGGAGCCGACGACGACGACGTCGAACTCGTGCGTCTGCGCCATGTCAGCCCGCCAGCCCGGCGAGGTACTCGTCCGACTGCACCACGGCCGCGAACATCGGCAGGATCGTGCCGGCAGAGAACTCGTGCGCCGCAGGGGAGAACGAGGCGCACAGGTCCTCGATCACCGTGACGTCGAGGCCGCTGTCGGCCGCGTGCCGGACGCCCGACTCCACCGCGAGGTTCGTGGCGACGCCGGCGATGGCGATGGTGCGGATGCCCTTGCCGTGGAGCATGGCCAGCAGCGAGGTGCCGATGAACGGATCGACCGACCCCTTGATCACGACCGGCTCGTCCTCGGCGGGCGCCAGCGCCCCGACGATCTGCGACGCCGGCGAGTCGGCCAGCATCGCGCGCTCGGCGGGGTACGAGTCCCAGCGCTTCGTGCGGTTGGTGCGAAGCTCGTAGGTGGGGTCGAACGCCAGGCGCACGTGCACCACGAACACGCCCGCGGCACGCGCGGCCTCGAGCACCTTCGCCGCGCGGTCGATCACGCCGCGCTCGCGCACCTGCGCCGCCAGCGCCGGCAGGCGGCAGAGGTCGCCCTCCTCGCAGAGCGCTACCTGGTAGTCCACCAGCACCAGCGCCGTGTTCTCGTTCACCATGCCGACCAACCGCCGTCCACGTAGAGGATCTGTCCTGTGAGGTACGCGCCCGCGTCGCTCGCGAGGAGCAGCAGCGGGCCCGTGAGATCGGTGGCCGGGTCGCCGAGGCGGCCCAGCATCGTGCGCGCGCGGAACCACTCGAGCCGCTCGGGGTCGTCGGCGAGCGGCGCGGTCATGCGCGTCGGGTAGAAGACGGCGGGCGCCAGGCAGTTGGCGGTGACGCCGTGCGGCCCGCCCTCCTGCGCCACCGACCGGGTGAGGTTGGCGATGCCGGCCTTCGACGCGTAGTACGCCGACTCCGGGATCGGGCCCACGCGCTCGGCGTACACGGTCGAGACGTTGACGATCCGGCCCCGTCCCTGCGCCGTCATGACGGGGAGCACGGCCCGGTCGAGCAGCCAGGTGCCGGTGAGGTTCACGTCGAGGACCCGCTGCCACTCGGCCGGGGAGGTGAGGCCGATCTCGCGGCGCAGCATCGCGCCCTGGCAGGCCACGAGGACGTCGATGCGCCCGTGCTGAGCGGCGACGCCGTCGACCAGCGCAGCCACCGACGCCTCGTCGGTGACGTCGACGTGGTGCTCGCTGGCGCCGCACGCGGCCGCCGTCACGGCCAGGTCGTCGCCGCGGGCCGCCAGGTCGGCGACAGCGACCGTCGCCCCGGCGTCGGCCAGCGCTCGGGCCGCGAACGCGCCGAGCCCGCCGTCGGCGGCACCCACCACGAGCGCCGTGCGGCCGTCGAGCGAGAACAGCGCGGTCATGCCCGCGCCCCGGCGTGGGCTGCGGCGGCGAGACCGGCGAGGCGGCCGAAGACCCCGGACTTGCCCACCGAGGTGCCGGTGACGTACCCGGCGCCGTGGAACCCGCCGGTCACCTCGCCGGCGGCGTACAGGCCCTCGATCGGCTCGCCGTAGACGTCGAGCACGCGCGTCTGGGGGTCGACGGTGAGGCCGCAGTACGTGGCCAGCACCGAGGCGCCCGACAGGTGCGCGTAGTACGGCGGCCGGCAGAGCTCCGTGGGCCGTTCGCCGGTGCCCGAGAGCGACGTGCGCCCGAAGGCGTCCTCGCGCTCGCCCCGCACGGCGGCGTTGTAGTCGTCGACCGTCCGCTGCAGAGCGTCGGCCGGCACCCCGATGAGCTCGGCGAGGCCCTCGAGGGTGTCGGCCGTCTGCAGCAGGCCCGTCGCCAGGCGCCCCGAGAACCAGTAGATGTGGACCTCGGGGTCGTCCTTGTCCATCGTCTGCTGGTCGAAGACCTGCCAGGCGAGGTGCTCGGGCAGCGCGAGGCAGGCGTCGCCGATCGCCTTGTAGGGCAGCGACTCATCGACGAACCGGCGGCCGCGGAAGTCGACGGCGATCGCGCCCTTGTAGACGGCGAGGATCCCGGTGCCGTTCTCCCGCGGGTCGTCGGGGTAGATGCCGAAGGTGCCCTTGACGTAGGGGGTGTCGCGGAAGTCCGCGCCCGCCTTCCACGCCATGAGCAGCCCGTCGCCCTCCGAGCCGGGGGAGCCGCCGTGGATGGCGTGGGCCATCTGCGGGACGAACTTGGCCAGCAGCTCGGGGTTGCGGCTGAAGCCGCCGGTGGCGATGACGACCGAGGCCGCCTCGACCGGCAGCAGCGAGCCGCCGTTCTCGACCAGGACGCCGACGACCGCGTCGTCCTCGTCACGGAGCAGCTGGAAGCCACGGACGCCGTAGGCGATCCGGACTCCGAGCTCCTCGGCCCGCCGGGCGAGGGTGTCGATCATGCGGCTCGGGTCCGTGGCGTGGGAGCGCGGCACGCTCTGGCCCGAGGCGGCGTGGATGTGCCCGTACTCGACGCCGAGCTCCTTGAGCCAGCGGTAGGTCGCGAGCTGCTCGCGGCAGTACACGTCGACGAGCGCCTCGTCGTTGGCGTGGCCGCCGGTGGCCAGGATGTCGGCCCGCAGCGCCTCGACGGAGTCCTCGATGCCCTCGGCAGCCTGCTCGTCGGTGCCGGCGTACGCCGTGAGCCCCGACGACATCGCCGTGCTCCCGCCCGGGTGGGCGAGCTTCTCGAGCACGAGCACGCGGGCGCCCTGCTGGGCGGCGGCGACGGCCGCCGTCAGACCGGCCTGGCCGGCGCCGAGCACCACAACGTCCGCTCGGCCGAGCTCGGCCACGAGCTGGGACAGGGGTTGACGCACGGCCGGTCCATCTCCCACAGTCTGTAGCGCTTGTTACAGGACGCGGGGGAACATAGGCGGCGGCCCCAGGGCTGTCCAGCGGTCGTGCGGCACAGCGGCACAGCCCGCGCGCCCACGCGCCTGGACGCTCTACGGTCGCGGCCCCACCGCTCGCGACCCGAGGAGAGACCGTGCCCGAGATCGACGTGACGCCGGTCCGCAGCGCCACCGAGCGCCGTGCCGCACTGAGGCAGCAGCTGGGCTCGGGCGCGCCGCTGGTGCTCCCGGGCGCCTCGGACGCCGCCGGAGCCATGCTCGTGCAGCGGGCGGGGTTCGCCGCCTGCTACGCGACGGGCGCCGGCATCTCCAACGCCCAGTTCGGCCTGCCCGACATCGGGCTGGTGAGCCAGACCGAGATCCTCCAGCAGGTGCAGCGGATGTTCGCCGCGACCGCACTGCCGCTCGTGGTCGACACCGACACCGGCTACGGCAACGTGCCGTCGGTGATCCGCACGGTGCAGCTCTTCGAGCAGGCGGGCGCATCCGCGCTCCAGCTGGAGGACCAGGCTTTCCCCAAGCGCTGCGGGCACTTCGACGGGCACACCCTCATCGAGGCTGCGGAGATGCAGGCGAAGGTGGCGGCCGCCGCGGCGGCACGCCAGGACCCCGGGCTGGTGATCATCGCGCGCACCGACGCCCGCGGCGTGCTCGGCATCGACGAGGCGCTGCGCCGCGGCCACCTCTACCTCGACGCCGGCGCCGACGCGCTGTTCATCGAGGCTCCCCGCACGATCGAGGAGATGGAGCTCATCGGCCGCGAGTTCGCGGGCGTGCCCCTCGTCGCCAACATGGTCGAGGGCGGCAAGACGCCGGCCCGCAGCGTGGCAGAGCTGCACGAGCTGGGCTTCGGGATCGTGCTGTTCGCGAACTTCCTCATGCGGGCCATGCTCCGCGCCGGCCAGGACGCGCTGGCGCACCTGGCGTCGGCGGGGGAGACCGACACCTACCTCGACCGGCTGCTGTCGTGGCAGGACCGCCAGTCGCTGTTCCGGCTCGACGAGTTCGGCGCGGTGGAGGACGCCCTCCTCGCCGCCTGGGCCGCGCCCGAAGGGCCGTGAGCGGCGCCGAGAACCCCTGGAACCGGTGCGGATCGGGCATTCCGGCGCACGTCCAGGTCACGGCCAGGTGACGTGCCGACCTGCGGAACGGGCCGCTTAGCGGCCTCCCGTGCTCTCTGTAACTTCTGCTCCACTCTCGGCCGTGAGGCCTCTGTCCGATCCGCCCCAGTGCGGACAGACCCCGAAGGAACCCGATGACCACGAGCCTCAAGCGGTCCCTGACCGCAGCGGGTGCGGCTGTTGTCGCACTCGTGCTCGCTGCCTGCGGCGCTGGCGAGTCCGGCGGCACGACCACGTCGGCCGCCCCGTCCGCGTCCGGCTCCAGCTCGGCCGCCTCGCCGGCCGACGCCGCGGCAGCGATCATCGACCCGCTGCGCGCGCCGATCACCTGGCCGCAGCCGACCGCGCTCGGCAAGGCGGTCGATGTCAAGGGCAAGACCATCTGGTGGGTGCCGATCGGCGACGCCGTCCCCGTCATCCACGGCTTCTACGAGGGCTTCAATCAGGCGGTCACCGCCGCGGGTGGCACCGTGAAGCTCTGCGACGGCAAGTTCAACCCGGCCGACATCGGCAACTGCCTCAAGCAGGCGGGCGAGCAGAAGGCCGACGCGGTCGTCACCGCCTTCATCGACTACGCGATGCTCCCGGCCGCCTTCGACGGCCTCACCGCCGCGGGCGTCCCGGTCCTCGTCGCGGGCGTCCCGCCGACGGGCGACAAGACGCAGACGGAGAACTTCGCGTTCTTCGACCCGAGCGGCCAGGTCAAGAAGATGTACGAGACCACCTCGGCGGCGGGCATCGTCAACGGCGGCGAGACCCCCAACGGCCTGTGGCTCCGCCTGCTCGACTCGAGCCTCACCACGGGTGCCTCCGACGCCGGCGTCGCCGCGTGGAAGACCCTCTGCCCGACCTGCGCGCTGGCGACGGTCGACTTCACCACCGCCAACGTCGACAAGCTGGCCTCGGCCGTGAGCGCCGCGCTGGTGCAGAACCCCGACATCAACGTCGTCATGGTGCCGGTCGACTCGTTCGTGCCGCCGGTCACCCAGGCCCTCAAGACCGCGGGCAAGACCGACGTGAAGATCGTGTCCACCGGCGGCGACGTGCCCAACATGCAGAACGTCAAGGCGGGCACGCAGGCCGGCGACCTCGGCACCCCGGTCATCTACACCGGCTGGAGCTACGCCAACGCACTGTTCCAGCTCCTCGTGGGCGACACCGTCGCGCCCAACGACGTGCTGAACAACCGGTTCTTCGACAGCACCAACATCGGGGACCTCACCATCACGCCGGAGGCCTACCTCTCCAACGCGTGGTACGGCGACGACTCCTACCAGGCCGCGTACAAGACCGCGTGGGGCCTCGGCTGACCACGATGGTCCAGTACCGGCTGGAGGCCAGGCGCGTCTCCAAGACGTTCGGTTCCACCAGGGTGCTCGACGACGTCGAGCTCCTGGTGGAGCCGGGCGAGATCCACGCCCTCATCGGGCAGAACGGGTCCGGCAAGTCCACCGTCGTGAAGATCCTGACGGGGTACCACGCGCCGGACCCGGGCATGACGCTCGCGCTGGACGGGCAGCTCCTCGAGCTGCCCGTCCAGTGGGAGTCCGTGTCGGCGGCCGGGGTCTCGGTGGTGCACCAGGACCTCGGCCTGCTCGACACCGCCACCGTCGCCGAGAACGTCGGCGTCGGCGGCTACATCCGCTCCCGGGTGCTGCGCCGCATCGACTGGAAGGCGCAGCGCGCGCTGGCCCAGCAGGTGCTCGACCGCCTCAAGGTCGAGGTCGACCCAGCGACGCCGGTGGCCGCCCTCAACGCGACCCAGCGCGCCGAGGTCGGCATCGCCCGCGCGCTGCGCGATCAGCGGCCCGGCGAGGGCGTGATCATCCTCGACGAGGCCACCCGTGCGCTGCCGCGCGAGGAGCTCGTGCGCTTCCACGGCCTGCTCAAGCGCGTGGTCGCGGAGGGCACGTCCGTGCTCATCGTGACGCACAACCTCGAGGAGGTCCTCGCCCTCGCCGACCGCGTGACCGTGCTGCGCGACGGCCGCGTGGTGGGCGCCGGGCTGCAGACCGCCACGCTCACCGAGCAGGACATGGCCAAGCTCATGCTCGGCAAGACCGTCGGCACGCTGGCCCGTCGCGGGATCGACCACGCCGCCGAGCCGGCCGCACTCACCGTCCGCGGCCTCGTCGCCGAGCCGGGCCGGGCGCCGCTCGACCTCGAGGTGCGCAGGGGCGAGATCGTCGGCCTGACGGGCCTCCCCGGCACCGGCTACGCCGCCGTCCCGTACGCCGTCGCCGGTGCGCGGCCCGGCGCCGCGGGCACCGTCGCCACCGAGCAGGCGTCCGTCGACGTCGCCGACGGCGACCCCTCGGCGGCGATCCGTGCCGGCATCGGCCTCGTGCCGGAGCGCCGCGACCGCGACGGGCTGGCCTTCGAGCTGAGCATCCGCGACAACATCGCGCTGCCGAGCATCCGCACGCGCGGCTCCCGCTGGTTCGTCGGGCGCGGCTGGCAGGACGACGTCGCGGAGACCGCGGTGAAGGACCTGTCGATTAAGACGCGCAGCGTCGGCACGCTGGTCAAGGAGCTCTCCGGCGGCAACCAGCAGAAGGTGCTGTTCGCCAAGTGGCTGTCGGTCGGGCCGATGGTCCTCGTGCTGCACGAGCCGACGCAGGCCGTCGACGTCGGCGCCCGCCAGGACATCCTCGCCAGCATCCAGGCCGTGGCCGACACCGGCGTCGGCGTCCTGCTCGCCAGCGGCGAGCCCTCCGACCTCGTCGAGGTCTGCGACCGGATCCTCGTGGTCGCCCGCGACGGCAGCGTGCGCGAGCTGCGCACCGACAGCGCCGACGAGGTGCTCGAGGCCGTGTACGACGAAGCCGCCCCCACCCCAGGAGGTCACGCGTGAACCCCGAGCCGTCGAGCGAGTCGGCAGCCGTCCGCCTCTCCAGCGACGAGGACGTGACGGGCCGCATCATCAGCGACTCGGGCGATCCGGCCGAGCCGAGCGAGCCGCCCACCCGCGTCACCCTGCGATCGCAGTACGAGCCGAAGTGGCTGCACACGATCACCAGCAAGTACGCGCTGGTGCTGGTGTGGGCGGCGATGGCCCTCGTCTACTACATCCTCATGCCCAAGGGCTTCGGCTCCATCGGCGCGGTGCGGGCCATCTTCGGCGGCCAGCCGGTGCTGGTGTTCCTCGCGATGGCCGCTCTCGTCACGCTGCTGGTGGCCGAGTTCGACCTGTCGGTCGCCTCGATCATGGGCCTGTCGGCGACCATCGTCCCGGTGCTCACCACGACGCACGGCGTCAACGTGTGGGTGTCGTGCCTGATCGCCCTCGCCGCCTGCGCGGTCGCCGGCGCGATCAACGCGTTCTTCGTCGTCTATCTCGACGTCTCGTCGTTCGTGGTCACACTCGGCACGGGCACCTTGCTCATCGGCCTGTCGCAATGGATCTCGTCGAGCAACATCGTGTCGCTCAACGACCCTGTGTTCAGCGAGATCGCGCTCAAGCAGGTGCTCGGCATGCCCGTGTCGTTCTACTACGGCATCGGCCTGGCGCTGCTCATCGCCTACATCCTGGCGTTCACCCCGATGGGCCGGCACATGATGTTCGTCGGCGCCAACCGCGAGGTGGCGCGGCTGGCAGGCATCAGGGTCAACGGCATCCGCACCGGCGCCTACATCGTCTCCAGCCTCGTCGCGGGCTTCGCCGGCATCGTCCTGGTCTCGGCGCTCGGCGGCTTCGACCCGACGACCTCCGGCCAGTTCCTGCTGCCCGCCCTCGCCGCGGTGTTCCTGGGCACCACGGTCGTCCAGCCCGGCCAGTTCAACCCGATCGGCACGATGATCGCGATCTGGTTCCTGTGGACCGGCATCTTCGGCCTGCAGCTGCTGGGCTTCGCCGGCTGGGTGCAGAACGTGTTCTACGGGGCCGGCCTCGTCGTCGCCGTCGCGCTCGCCAAGATCGTGCGCAACCGCTCCCGGACCGCCTGACCAGCACAGACGCCCGCCCGCCGAGGGCCCCGATCCGACGCGGATCGGGGCCCTCGGCGTATCCGCTGGGGGAGTAGTGGAAACGCGTTCATGGGCGGTGCAGGCGCGCCGCTCGTGAACCCGTTCACGAAGTCCTGACGACTCTGTAACGAATACTCCGGAGAACCCTTGACGCCGGTTCACCGCCATGCCATCCTCGCCGCACTACCTAGAACGATCGCTACATACAGCGAAGACGTTCCACCACTCCTCCCCAGGAAGCAGGTACTCGTGGCCGAGCTGACGAAGGCGTCCACCAGCCGCACCGTCCAGACCAAGTCCGGCAAGGTGCACTACCAGGAGGCCGGCGAGGGCTACCCGCTGATCCTCATGCACGGCAGCGGCGCGGGCGCCACGGGCTGGGTGAACTTCTCCAACAACATCGGCGCTCTGGCGGAGCACTTCCACGTGTACGCCGTCGACTGCCAGGGCTGGGGCGACTCCGACACCGTCACGTTCGAGGAGTCCGACCACGTCCAGATGCACATCGACTTCATGGACGAGCTCGGCATCGAGAAGGCGGCGCTGGTCGGCAACTCGATGGGCGGCATCACCGCGATCCGCATGGCCGTCGTGCACCCCGACCGCGTCTCGCACCTGATCACGATGGGCTCAGGCTCGACCCGCGCCCCCAAGCTCTTCAGCGCCGGCGACGGCCCCACCGAGGGCCTCAAGGTGCTGCAGCTGTGCTACCGCGAGCCGTCGCTCGAGAACATGAAGCTGCTCTGCGAGATCATGATGTTCGACCCCGGCGACCGCGTCGACGCCCTCGCCGCCGAGCGCTACGAGTCGGCCAACGCGCGCCCCGACCACCTCGCCAACTTCCTCGACGCCCTCAAGAAGGGCGGCGGCCCCATCCGGCAGTGGTTCACCGCCGAGGACCTCATGGCGATCAAGACGCCGACCCTGCTGTTCCACGGCCGCGACGACCGCGTCGTGCCGTACGAGCACTCGCTGCTCCTGCTGGCGCACATCCCCGACTCGCGCCTTGTCCTGTTCAACCGTTGCGGCCACTGGGCGATGATCGAGCACCCCGCCGAGTTCAACCGCATGGTCGTCGACTTCATCGCCAACAACTGACGCCCGCACCCCGGACCGGAGGACCCCAGACCATGCACGAGGCAGTCGAGCACATCCACAAGAACGCCGACCTCCTCCGCCAGCAGGCCCAGGCCTGCGACGAGGCGGGGCTGCTCACCGAGGACACCGTCCGCGTCCTCAAGGAGTCCGGCGGCATCCGCCTGCTCCAGGCCAAGGACTGCGGCGGCTACGAGGAGCACCCCAACCACTTCTTCGAGTGGGTCCGCGCGGTGGCGCAGTACTCGCCGTCGGCCGGCTGGATCGCGGGCGTCGTCGGCGTCCACCCGTGGGAGGTGGCCCTCATGGACCGCCGCCTGCAGGAGGAGATCTACGGCGAGGACCCCGACACCTGGACCGCGTCGCCGTACGCCCCGGTGGGCCGCGCGAAGAAGGTGGACGGCGGCTTCATCTTCTCGACCGACGTCCCCTACTCGACGGGGACCGACTTCTGCGAGTGGGTCATCCTCGGCGGCATCGTCACCGACGACGAGGGCAACGTCGGCGCCCCGCCGGACATCCGCCACTTCGTCCTCCCGCGGGCGGACTACGAGATCGTCGAGGACAGCTGGAACGTCATGGGCCTGTCCGGCACGGGCTCGAAGAACGTCCGCATCAAGGACCAGTTCATCCCCGACTACCGCGTGGTCGAGGCGCCCAAGATGATCGAGGGCGTCTACGCCGCCGAGCGCCGTCCTGGCTCCGCGCTCTACGGCATGTCGTTCGGCACGACGTTCGCCACCGCGATCGCGAGCGGCACGCTCGGTATCGCCCGCGGCGCACTCGACGTCTACAAGGACTACATGGCCAAGCGCGTGTCGGCCGCCGGCGTCGTCGCCAAGGTCGACCCGTTCCAGCAGGCCGCCCTCGCCGAGGCTGAGGCCGACTGGAAGTCGGCCGTGGTGCTCCTCGACCACGGCAGCGACGAGATGTTCCAGCAGGCCGGGCGCGGCGAGCCGATCACGACCGCGCAGCGCCTCGAGTTCCGCCGCGACCAGGTGCGCGCCGTCCAGCGCGTGCTCGAGTCGGTCGACAAGGTCTACGGCCTCGCCGGCTCGGCCGCGGTGTGGACCGACAAGCCGCTCGAGCGCTACTGGCGCGACCTGCGCACCGGCGGCAGCCACATCTGCAACATCTGGGACACCGTCTACACCTCGTGGGCCAACTACGAGTTCAACACCGGCGGTCCCGTCAACACCATGCACTGACGCACGGACCGATCGACCCGCACGCACCTGCGAACGATGCGGCTGGTGCGGCACGGCTCCCTCCGCCGTGCCGCACCAGCCAGCCCCCGACACCCCAGCAGCAGCAGGAAAGGGACCGACCGGCAATGACGGCCCAGATGCACGAGCCCCACGACCTCGCCCAGCGCGTCGCCGAGCAGGGCGACGGTGCCACCGCCTCCGTCACCAAGGCGCTGCGCCTCCTCGACGTCTTCCGCAACGACGGCCCCGTGCTCGGCGTGAGCGAGCTCGCCCGCCAGGCCGGCGTCGCCAAGTCCACGGCGTTCCGCCTCCTCGCGCTCCTCGAGGACGCCGAGCTCGTGGAGCGCGACGGCCGCGGCTACCGCCTCTCGTGGCGCCTGTTCGAGCTCGGCACGAGCGTGCAGCGCCGCTGGCCCAGCGGGCTGCGCGAGATCGCCGCCCCGTGGCTGACCGAGGTGTTCGTCCGCGCCGGCGGCAACGTCGTCCACCTCGCCGTCCTCGACGGCACCGACGTGCTCTACCTCGACAAGGTGAGCTCGCCCCGCTCGCCGCGCGTGCCCACGGCCGTCGGCACCCGCGTGCCGGCCACCGTCACCGGCCTCGGCAAGGCGATCCTCGCGTCGAGCCCGTCCGCAGTCGTGCGTCCCATCGTCGAGGCCGGCGTGCCGCGCCGGACGCCGTACTCGATCACCGAGCCCGGCCGGCTCCTCGCCGACCTGCAGCGCATCCGCAAGTCCGGCCTCGCCGTCGACCGCGAGGAGTCGACGGTCGGCATCACCTGCGTGGCCGCGCCGATCATCACCGGCACCAACGTGATCGCCGCCGTCTCCGTCTCCGGCCCGACGACCGGCATGGACATCGCCAACCACGGCCGCCTCGTGTCGTGGGCCGCCCGCCGCATCGCGATCGACCTGGGTGCGGATGCTGCCGCGTCGGCCGCTGGGCTCTAGCGGGATCGAGGTCTCGCTGCTGGGCCTCGGAGGCAACGTCTTCGGGGCCCCGCGGCTCGACCTCGCCCGCAGCCGTGCCGTGATCGATGCGGCGTCCGACCTCGGCGTCGACCTGGTCGACACGGCCAACATCTACGCCGACGGCGAGTCCGAGGAGATCCTCGGCGAGATGCTCGAGGGGCGCCGCGACCGCTGGGTGGTGGCGACGAAGTTCAACCTCAAGCAGCTCGGCGACGGCGATCTGCGCACCCATGTGCGGACGCAGCTCGAGGCCAGCCTGCGGCGGCTGCGCAGCGACTACGTCGACGTCTACCAGCTGCACCTGGCTCCGCCCGACTCCGTCGACCCGCTCGAGCTGCTGACCGTGCTCGACTCCCTCGTCCGCGAGGGCAGCGTGCGCGCCGTCGGTGTCTGCAACGCGGCGTCGTGGCGGCTGGCCCGCTACGACGGGCTCTCGCGCGAGCACGGGCTGGTGCGTCTCGCGACCGTGCAGGACTACTGGCACCTGCTCGCCCGCGGCGTCGAGTCCGAGGTCGTCCCATACGTCTCGCGGGCCGGCATCGGCGTCCTGCCCTACCACCCCCTCGGCGGCGGCTACCTCACCGGCAAGTACCGGCCCGGGGCCGAGCGCCCCGCGGGCACGCGGGGTGCCGCGGGCAGCCCGATCATCGAGACGATGGACTCCCCGCAGACCTACGCCGCCGTGCAGGCGCTCACCGCGATCGCCGGCGACCACGGCCGGTCCGTGGGCGAGCTCGCCATCGCCTACCTGGCATCGCAGCCTGTGGTGTCGTCGGTGATCGCGGGCGCCAGCACCCCCGAGCAGCTGCAGCAGAACGCCGCCGGCGCCGCCTGGCAGCTCGACGCGGCGACGCTCGCCGCGATCGACGCCGCCGTGCCGCGACCGGCCGACCCCGAGGTGCTGCCCTACACCGGGCGGCAGCCGGGGGCGGCGCGCTAGACCACCGCGGTGCCGATGGTCAGGACGAGCTGGCGATTGGGTACATCGGCGCCGTCACGACACCGCCGACGGGCTGCAGCGAGATCAGCGGGACCGTGATGGTGACGCTGCCGTTGCCGCCGATGCGGGTGCACTTGAAGACCATGGTGACCTTCGGGTCGAGCGACTGGTAGGTCTGCGAGACGACGACATACTCGCGCACCTCGTCCGACCCGTCCGATGCGTTGATCGCACGGTTCACCAGCTGCGTCGATCCGAGGCTCCACGTCACCGTGATCGGCTGGGTCGAGCGACCGGACGACGACCGTGCCGCTGAGCAGGTACTGCGATGCAGGCAGGTAGACGTCGCGGTTGAAGGTCAACGCAGCGGGCACCTATGAGAGCGCTGAGCAGAGCAAGTCCGCGCCTGAGATGATGCTTTGCCGTGAGCCACACTCGGATCACATTGACTCGGCAGGGGGCGGGTTTGTCCACGATGTACGCGCCAGTGGAAAGCAGTGCACTTTTTCAACGCCTCGAGTTCCTGAATCGCCCGGACCTTCACGCGAAGGTCGTGGAGATGCGAAGTCGAGTGGAAACGTACCTTCGAGGCGTGCACTTAACCTTTGCGCATTACACGTCGCACGCGGTTGACCACAGTGATGAGATCGTGCGTCAACTCTCCATGCTTCTGTACGAAGACAGCCAGGACCAGTATTCCATCACGGTCGATCTCAATGCAGTCGAGGCCTATTTGCTACTCCTTAGCGCATATCTGCACGATGCCGGAATGGTGGTCAGCGACTCTGAGAAGCTCCAAGTGCTGCAGTCGGATGAGTGGTTGGACTTTTCCTCCAAGCACTCTGCCGAACTGATTTCCGACCGAGAACTGAAGGGTGCAGCAGGTCCGGAGCCGTCTGCAGACCAGCAGCTCTTCGTCGCGGGCCTCGAACAGCGCCTGATGCTCGCCGAGTTCTTTCGTCGCCAACACGCCAGCCGTGCCGGGGGCGCCATCAACTCCGCGCTCCGAGTCGACACTGACTGTCTCGGCGGCGACACAGCGGCCGTGACCACGCTCGCCGCGATCTGCGCCGGTCACGGGCTGGGTCGAGGCGACTTGGCCTTGGACTTCTCCTACCCGAACCGCAGGGACATCTTTGCGGAGCCGGTGCAGGTCCGCTTACTGACAATTCTCCTTCGCCTCGGCGACCTCCTGGACATGCGCTTTGATCGAGCTTGTCCTTTGCTGCACAGCATCGCCTCGCCCCTTCCGGCAAGCAGCGAGGTGCATTGGTCGCAGTACGCAAGGATCACCAACCGGGTGACGTCTCCAGAACGCATCGAGGTTCGCGCTGAATGCGAGACGGCGCAGGAGCATCGCCTGCTCCTCGATTGGTGCAGCTGGATCGTAGACGAGGCTCGCGCGGCACCGGGGCTTGTAGGTGGCGGCGTCAGGCACGCGAACTGGAAGCCGCCGATGGCTACGGTTGGTGGGCCTGATGACTCCATCCAGATTCTTAGGGCACCAGGTGCCCGGTACCGGCCCGAGGACTGGCGGTTCCAGTTCGATGAGGGGGAGGTGGTCCTCCGGCTCGTGCAGGACGTGCACCGAGAGCCGCTCGGCTTCCTGCGCGAACTGCTGCAGAACGCGCTCGATACGACGCGTGCCCGCGCGTGCCTTGTCGCTGGCTCATCCGGCCAGTTTCCGAACCTTCTCCCTGAGGCCGACCGAGCTCGGTTCACCATTGACGTCACCTTGGAGGTCGACGGTGACGCTGTTCTGTCGGTGGAGGTGAAGGACAACGGGCTTGGCATGACGAGCGACATTGTCAAGAACTACTTCCTGCAGATTGGCCGTTCGTGGTACCGATCAGACCAGTTCCAACAGGGGTTTCGGTTCGCCCCTTCGAGCAGGTTTGGCATCGGATTTCTGAGCGTCTTCGCAGTCTCTGATGAAGTCAAGGTCACGACGCGCTGGCATCAGGATGAGCCAGATTCCAGTCTTCTCATGCAACTGTCGGGCCCGAGAAGCTACCTCCTGCTGGAGGATGCCGAGCGAGCCGAGCCCGGCACCACGGTGTCCGTCAGGCTGAAGTCAAAGGTTTCCGTTGACGAGGTACTCCGGTACTTGACAAGCACCTGCACTGCGAACGAATTCGAGGTCGTGGTCCGTGCTCGACGGACGGCTTCCGAACCGGAAGAGCTCGCCCGCCTGCCGAGACTCGATGACGACGAGATGTCACTCGTGGCTACGGAGCTGGCCTCGGGTCTGTCGTTCCGGGTCAATCGCATTCCTCTGACGAGCCCAGGGGTCTTCGGCTTCGTTGACGTGGGGGTCATTCAACGGGCTGGTCAACCGGAGGATTGGACTCACGGCATGGCCCGCCTCAAGTCCGCCGCTATCGCGATTGACCCGATTGGTGACGTGCCTCAATTGCCGCGATCGATCGTGGCTCTGAATGGCCTGTCCAGCGACTCTCGCTACCACGCTGTTTCGGGTGGCGAAGGTCTGATCCGGTGGAACGTGGACATCCGTACGCCACAGGCGCTCGACGGAATGGGATTGGATCGAATCGGGCCAATGACGCCTGTCATTCCTGTTGCGGATCTCGAGGCGGCCCTTGATCAACACCTCGCGGAAGTCTCCCGGGAGGCGCCATATCGAGCTGCTCTTGTCCGGAGGTTCGCAGATGTCGCCCCTCGATGGGCGTCCGACCTGCCGTACCTGGCCAGCTTCACTGGAGAAGAGGTCAGCTTCTCAGAACTGTTCACAAAGGAGGATGTCTTCATCGCGTTCTTCCCCTACTCCTTGAACCGACCCAGCGCGCCGGATCCCGGTCTGGTAAGCGATCTGCTCGCAGCCTTCGTTGCCGATACGCCAGCAGCCGGCAGTGGTCTTCTCGCGCCTGGCACGGTTTCCCTAATGCCGTACGGACAGCGTCAGGACGTCTTCAGGCGCCTACGGGCCGATCACGTCTACGACCTTGATCCTGCCCTGTACGTGGCTCATTTCGTGAAGAGGCGCGAACCGGACCGTCGACGCTGGGGGAGTGACTTCTGCTCCTTCTCCGAAGGCAGCCAGACGGTGTTTGTCGGAATCTCAGGCGAGATCAACGTACTAAACAACACACATGCATTCATTCAGGCCGTCTTGGAGATCCCCGAGCGACACGCGGGTGCGAGAGACCGGATCTTGGAAAAGGTCCTTCGCTACTTCGCAATGGACTCCTCACTGGCAGAGGTGACGAGGGCAGCGGCAACTGCCGTCGGTGATCAGCGACTGGCGGACTTCGCGTCGTTTTTCGAGGCATCACGGACCTTGTCCACCAGGTACGCGCCGACGGAGTTCTTCCGTCTGCCAACGGATCCGTTGAGCGCTCTGGCGAAGCGGCCTTCCAAGGCTGCCCAGCCCAGCCCTGAGTAGTTCGAGGGCTTGCGTCTATGGGGAGTGACTTGCCCTGACGGGCATGAGTTGAGCGCCCGAGGGCGTGCGTGTCTGCGCAGTGGCGGAAGGTGGAATCCTCGCGGTCAGGCGGGGGCGGGGGCGGCTCGGCCCGGGTCTGCTGCGGCTGCCGGCGGGAGTGCGACGAGGGCGGAGGCTCCGAGGGAGAGCACGAGCATGGTGCCGGCCATCTCGACCGTCGGCGGCCAGGGCAGCAGGGCGAGGAGCGCGGCGATCACCGCGCCGAGGCCCATCTGCAGCGTGCCGAGCAGGGCCGAGGCCGCTCCCGCGCGGCGGGCGAACGGCAGCATCGCTTCCGCGGTCGCGTTGGGCAGGGTGCCGCCGAGGCAGACCTTCACGACGGCGAGGGCGAGCAGCACCGACCACAGCGGCGCGTGGACCACGAGCAGCACGAGCGTGACGGCCATGCCGGAGGCGATCACGGGAAGGTAGATGCGCAGCAGGCTGTGCGCCGTGCGCCGCTGCAGCAGGTGCAGGTTGAGCCGCACGCCGCTGACGAAGAACAGCGACATCAGGGCGAAGATGAGCGCGAAGCCGAGCGGAGTCACGTCGTAGTCGGTGATGAACACGACCGACGACGAGCTGATGTAGGCCATGAGCGTGCCGGACGCGAGCGCCGCCACGCCGCCGGGGAGCACGAAGTCGCGACGGCGCAGCAGCGAGCCGTAGCCGCGCAGCGCCGCCTGCACGCCATGGTCGGAGCGGCGGTGGCTCGGGTGCGTCTCGGGGAGCATCAGCGTGCCGACCAGGCAGGCCGCGCCGAACAGCGCGATCACGAGGAACACCTCGCGCCAGCCGACGGCCCGCAGCACCAGGGCGCCGATGGTGGGGGAGATGAGCGGCGCCAGCATCGCCACCGACGTGATCACCGAGTACGACCGCGCCAGCGCCGGGCCGTCGAAGCAGTCGCGCACGATCGCCCGGGCGATCACCAGCCCCGCGCAGCCGCCGAGCCCCTGCACCAGGCGCAGGCCGGTGAGGACGGCGAGCGACGGCGCCACGGCGCACAGCAGCGACGCCACGATGTAGAGGATGAGGCCGGCGATCAACGGTGGCTTGCGGCCGTACCGGTCGGAGAGCGGGCCGTAGAGCAGCTGGCCGACGCCGAGCCCGAGCAGGCAGGCCGCGAACGTCATCTGCACGTCGCCGGTGGAGACGCCGAGCGACTCGGCGATCGACGGGAACGCCGGCAGGTAGAGGTCGAGCGAGATCGGGCCGAACGCCGACAGCGCGGCCAGCGTCGCGAGCAGCGAGCCGCGCAGGCGCAGCGGCGTCTCGGGGTGGTCGGGCTCCTCGGGGAGGTCGTCGCCGGGAGCCGTCACCCGAGCATCCTGGACGACGCCGGACCCCTGCTCCCGCACGCCGTTCCGCCTGCCGAGACCGGATCTCCGTGATGCCCGCCACGTTCCAGTCATCGGCACGTGCACCTGGCCCCTCCGATGCACTCCGACCTAGCGTTCGAGGCCCAGCGGAGAGGACGTGCGATGACGGCGGTGAGCAGCCTCGGCTACGTCGTCGTGTCCAGCGGCGACCTGGCCGCGTGGCAGTCCTTCGCCACGGATCTGCTCGGCCTCCAGGTGTCCGAGGCGGACGACGACCGGCTGGTCCTGCGCTGCGACCGCGCATGGTCGCGCGTCCAGGTGGAGCGCGGGACGGCCGAGGGCATCACCGTGCTCGGCTGGGAGGTCCCCGGCGAGCCCGACCTGCAGGTCCTGGCCGAACGGCTGCGCTCCCACGGCTACGACGTCGTGCGCGGCAGCGCGCAGGACGCCCGGCGTCGCGGAGTCACCGCTCTCATCTCCTTCACCGACCCAGACGGTCTCGGCGTGGAGCTGTTCTACGGCCAGCGCATCGACCGCCGGCCGTTCGTCTCGCCCACCGGCGCGCGGTTCGTGACCGGCGACGGCGGCCTCGGCCACGTCTTCCAGCTCGTCGACGACGAGGACCGGTTCCGCGACCTCTACCTGCGGCTGCTCGGCCTGTCGGTATCGGACTACATCGACCTCGGGCCGATCGTGGGCACCTTCGCCCACTGCAACCCGCGCCACCACTCCTACGCGTTCGCGGCGATCCCCGACCGCCCGCGCGGCATCGGCCACCTCATGCTCGAGGTCGACGACCTCGACGCCGTCGGGCGGGCCTACGACCGCGTCGTGCGCGAGGGCGCGGCGCCGCTGGCGATCTCGCTGGGCCGCCACACCAACGACCGGATGGTGTCGTTCTACGTGAACTGCCCGTCGGGCTTCCAGGTGGAGTACGGCACCGGCGGCATCCTCATCGACGACGCCACCTGGCGGCCGTCGCGCTACGACGCCCCCAACGAGTGGGGCCACGAGCACCTGCGGCGCACGGTGCCCGCATGACCGACGTGCAGGAGAGGACGGCGAACCCCGTGGACGCGAGGCTGTTCCGCGACGTGCTGGGCCACTACCCGACGGGCGTGGTCCTGGTGACGGCGATCTCGCGGACGGGCGAGCCCATCGGCATGATCGTCGGCTCGTTCACCAGCGTCTCGCTCGACCCGCCGCTCGTCGCCTACCTGCCGACGACGACATCGAAGTCCTACGCCGTCCTGCGCGAGGTCGACACGTACTGCATCAACGTGCTGTCGGCCGACCAGGAGATGGTCTGCCGGCGCTTCGCCTCGCCCGGCGACGACAAGTGGTCCGGCGTCGGCTGGAGCGCGTCGCCCGGGGGAGCTCCGATCCTCGAGGACGCCGTCGCCTGGATCGAGTGCACCCGCGAGTCCGAGATCGAGGCGGGCGACCACTACATCGTGCTCGGCCGCGTGCAGGAGCTCGGCGTCCAGAACCCCATGGCCCCGCTGCTGTTCTTCCAGGGCGGCTACGGCCGCTTCACGATGTCGTCGGTGGTCGCGGCGACGTCGCCCGACCTCATCCAGGCGATCCAGGCCGCGGAGAAGGCCCGCGAGGAGATCGAGGCGCTGGCCGCACGCACCGGCGTCGCAGTCGACGTCGTCGCAGCGGCGGGCCAGGACCTCGTGTTCGTCGGTGCCGCGACCGGTGCCGACACCCCGCCGAGCGTCCCCACCCTCGGCACCCGGATCCCGCTCATGGCCCCGCTGGGCGAGCAGTACATCGCGTGGGCGGGGGAGCAGACCGCCGAGGCGTGGATCCGCCGCGCGGGCGTCAACGATCCCGAGGCCGCGGACCGCCTGCGCGACCGGCTGCGCCTCGCGCGCGAGCGGGGCTGGTCGCTGTCGCGGCTCGACCCCGAGGACGAGCTCGACTTCTACCAGACCCTGCGCGACTACTCCGACGGCGAGGTCGTGCCGGCCAAGGAGCGCGAGCTGCGCGACCGCATCGTGGCCTACATCGAGAACTACGACCCGGTGCCGATCGACCCCGAGGGCGGCTACGACGCCCACTCGATCGTCGTGCCGGTGCTAGGCCGCAACAACCTGCCGCTGCTCAACATCCGGCTGGTGAACCTGCCCCGTCACGCGTCGGGCGAGCAGGTGCTGGAGTGGGTGCAGGAGCTGCGCCGGTGCGCCGCCGCCGTGGCATCGCGGCTCGCCGACGACCACTCGCCGCGCAGCCAGCGGCTCGGCCACGGCGTCGCCAGCCCCGGCTGGGGCTGACCCTCAGGCGGTGCTGCGGGCCTCGACGTCGGCGGCGTAGGCCAGCGCGAGGTCGACCGTGCGCTGCAGGTGCTGCTCGTGCAGGCGCACGGCTTCGTCGGCGTCGTGCGCGAGCACGGCGTCGAGGATGGCGCGGTGCTCGTTGCTCGCCGCCCGCGAGGCGCGGGCGGGGCGTGAGAGCGCTGCCACCGACCAGCGGCGGTAGAGCTCGGAGGCCTCGAACAGGTCCTCGCACAGCGCCAGGAGGCGCTCGTTGCCGCAGCCCGAGAGCAGCGCCATGTGGAAGTCGTGGTGCGCCCGGCGCCCGTCCTCGGTATCGCGTGCTGCCGAGCGGAGCCGGTGGTGGGCGGCGAGCGCCGCCGCCTCGTAGTCGGCGCCGCCCCGCTCGATCGAGAGCCGCAGCGCGGCGCCCTCGTTGATGCGCCGCAGGCCGAGCAGGTCCTCCACCTGGCGCACGCCGGCGTCGATCACGCGGTAGCCGCGGTTGGGCTCGAAGGTGGCCAGGTGCTCGGATGCCAAGCGCCCCAGCGCTTCCCGGAGCACGCCGCTGCCGACGCCGTACCGCGCGGCCAGCTCGGCCGGGACGAGGCGCTCACCCGGGCCGTAGGCGCCTTCGAGGACGTCGGCGCGGAGGCGGGCGTAGGCGTCGTCGAGCAGCGTCTGCGCGCCGCCTCTCCGGACCATGTTCCGCACGGTAGCACGCAGGGTGGTCAGTTCTCCGAAACGGCTTGTATTTTCGAAAACAAGCGTCTGGAATGAGCACTCCAGCGAACAGACGGAAGCGTGAGGACCCTCGTGCGCATCATCAGCTACACCGCCAACGGAGCGTCGTCCTACGGGTTCGCGATCGGCGACCACGTCGTCGACCGCACGGCCCTCGGCTTGGAGGCGCCGACCGTGCGCGACCTCGTCGCCTCGGGCGAGCTGCCCACGGAGGAGGCCATCGCGGCGGCGACGCCGACCGCCTCGCTCGCCGACGTCGTCCTGCTGCCGCCGGTGGTGCCGGGCAAGATCCTCTGCGCCGGGGTGAACTTCCCGACCCACCGCGAGGAGACCGGTCAGGCGCCGGAGAAGCCCGACTACCCCGTCATCTTCAGCCGCTTCGCCGACAGCCACGTGGCCCACGGCGAGGACCTGCGGCGCCCGGCCGAGACTGAGAAGTTCGACTACGAGGGCGAGCTCGCCGTCGTCATCGGCACGCGCGCCTTCCGGGTCTCCGAGGAGGAGGCCCTCGACCACGTCTTCGGCTGGTCGGTCTACAACGAGGGCAGCGTCCGCGACTGGCAGCGCCACAGCCCGCAGTGGATCCCCGGCAAGAACTTCTACCGCTCCGGCGCGTTCGGCCCCGCCATCGTGACCGCCGGCTCGGTCGACGACATCGGCGCCGCGCGCCTGCAGACGCGCGTCAACGGCGAGGTGCGCCAGGACGCCCTCATCAAGGACATGGTGTTCTCGGTCGCCGAGCTCATCGCCTACTGCTCCACCTTCACGCCGCTCGAGCCGGGCGACGTGATCGCGGCGGGCACCCCCGGCGGCGTCGGCCTGTTCTGGGACCCGCCCAAGCTGCTGACCGACGGCGACGTCGTCGAGATCGAGATCGACGGCGTGGGTCTGCTGCGCAACACCGTCCGCCAGGCCTGACAGGGGGAGCGCGATGGCACTGCACCGGCTCACCACGCTCACCCTCGGCGTCCCGGACCCGGCGGCGGTCGGCGAGTACTACGAGGACTTCGGGCTCGCCGCGCTCGGCGGCGGCAGCTACGGCACCGTCAACGGCGGCGAGCAGCTGCGCCTCGTCCAGGCCGACCGGCGCCGCGCCATCGCGCTGGGGATCGCCTGCGACGACGCCGACGACCTCGACCGCGTCGCGCACGACCTCGGCGCCCAGGGCTTCGAGAGCACCCGCACCGCCGACGCCGTCGAGGCGGTCGACGCCGGCACCGGCATCGCCGTCCGGGTCGAGATCGCCGAGCGGCTCGTAGAGCAGCCCGAGAGCGCCGTCACCTACAACGGGCCCGGCGACGTGCGCCGCCGCAACCTTCGGTCGGAGTCGCTCGACCGCGACGAGTCGGTGCTGCGCCCGCGCAAGCTGGGGCACGTGGTGCTGTCGTCGCTCGACGCGGAGCGCTCGCACGCGTTCTTCGTCCGCGGCGTCGGGTTCAAGGTCAGCGACACGACGAAGGAGGGCCTGGCCTTCCTGCGCTGCTCGCCCGACCACCACAACCTCGCGATCAGGCAGGCGCCGATCCAGTTCGTGCATCACACCTCGTGGCAGCTGCCGGACGTCGATGCTGTGGGCATGGCCGCGATGCAGATGATCGCCCAGGACCAGGACCGCCACGTGTGGGGCCTGGGCCGGCACTACCTCGGCTCGAACTACTTCTGGTACCTGCGCGACCCGGCCGGCAACTTCTCGGAGTACTACTCCGACATGGACGTCATCCTCGACGACGCCGAGTGGGAGGCCGGGCTCTGGGAGGGCACCAAGTCGTTCTACTCGTGGGGCCCGCCGCCGCCGAAGCAGATGCGCGAGCCCGAGGACCTCGCTGCGCTCATGATGGGGGCGCACTCGCGGTGATGGACAAGATCCGCACGGACGTCCTGGAGATGCTGTCGGTCGTCCCCGACGGCTCTTCCATCGCGGTCGGCGGCTTCGGGCTCACCGGTGCCCCGATCATGCTGTGCGACGCGCTGTGCGAGCTCGACAAGCGCGACCTGCACATCGTCGCCAACAACGCCGGGATCGACCCGACCGGGGTCGGGCGGCTCGCGCAGGAGGGACGGCTGCGCAAGTTCACCGGCTCCTTCCCCTCGAACAAGAACTTCTTCGCGCTCTTCCACGAGGGCCGGGTGGAGCTCGAGCTCGTGCCGCAGGGCACGCTCGCCGAGCGCATGCGTGCCGCCGGTGCCGGGATCCCGGCGTTCTACACGCCGACCGGCGCCGGGACCGACCTCGCCACGGGCAACTACCCGGCGCGCTACGACGCCGACGGCAACGTCGTGCAGTGGCTCGAGCCCAAGGACGTCCGCGTCTTCAACGGCCGGCCGTGCGTGCTCGAGACCGCGCTCGAGTGCGACTTCGCGCTCGTGAAGGCGCACCGGGCCGACCGCTTGGGCAACCTCGCCTTCCGGCTGGGGTCGCGCAACTTCAACGTCCCCGCCGCCATGGCGGGCAAGGTGACGTTCGTGGAGGCCCAGAGCATCGTGGAGCCCGGCGCGATCGAGCCTGACGCCGTGCACCTGCCCGGCGTCTTCGTCCAGCACGTCGTCCAGTCGACCGGCGGCTGGGTCGGCACCCCCACGGCACCAGGAGCGGACTGATGAGCGGCAGCGGGCGCATCGGCTGGACGCGCAGCGAGCTGGCGGCGCGGGCGGCGGCCGACGTGCCGGACGCCGCCTACGTCAACCTCGGCATCGGCATCCCGATGATGATCCCGTCGCGGCTGCCCGAGGGCCGCGAGGTCTGGTTCCACACCGAGAACGGCATCCTCGGCCTCGGGGGAGTGCCCGAGCCCGACCAGATCGACCTCGACGTGCAGAACGCCGGCAAGGAGTACGCCACGATCGTGGTCGGCGCCTCGACGTTCGACTCGTCGCTGTCGTTCGCCATCGTGCGCGGCGGCCACCTCGACATCGCGGTGCTCGGCGGCATGCAGGTCACGCCGTCCGGCGACCTCGCCAACTGGACAGCGCCCGGCCGCACTCCGGGCGTCGGCGGCGCGATGGACCTCGTCACGGGGGCCAAGCAGGTGTGGGTGCTGCTCGAGCATGCCGACCGGTCCGGGCGCTCCAAGTTCATGCGGCGCTGCAGCCTCCCGCTGACCGGTGCCCGCTGCGTCACGCGGATCTACTCCAACCTCGGCGTCTTCGAGCCCGCCGGCTCGCACTTCGACTGCCTCGAGATCGCGGCGGGCATCGACGAGGAGACCGTGCGCGAGCTGACCGACGCCGACGTGTCGTTCGCGCGGCTCGGCGCCGGGACGGTCGCATGACCGCGACGCCGCAGGCCTACGTCGCCGGCATCTACGAGCACCCCCAGCGGGCGATCGACGACAAGTCGCTGGCCACGGTGTACCTCGAGATCGTGGCCGGAGTGCTCGCCGACGCCGGCCTGTCGATCTCCGACGTCGACGGGTTCCACACCTCGCTGAACCCCGGCGGGCTCCCGGCGATGGCCGACCTGCTCGGCCTCTCCGGCGTGAAGCACTTCGACGGCACCGACCTCGGCGGCGCGACGTACGTGTCGTCGCTGGGCACCGCGGCGCGGGCGATCCAGGCGGGCGACGCGAGCGTCGTCCTCGTGGTGATGGCCGGTCTGCCGAGGCGGGGGATGTTCAACCGGGCGGCGCCGGGCCCGCATGCGATCTACGAGCTGGCCCACGGCTCCACCCTGGTGGGCCAGTACGCGCTCGCGGCCCAGCGGCACATGCACGAGTTCGGCACCACGCGCCGCGACCTCGCCGAGATCAAGGTCGCGTCGTCGTACCACGCGTCGTTCAACCCGCACGCGATGCTGCCCAAGCGCGTCACGCTCGAGGAGGTGCTCGAGCAGCCGCCGATCGCGGAGCCGCTGCACCGCATGGACTGCTGCGTCGTGTCCGACGGCGGCGGCGCGTTCATCCTCGTCAGCGAGGAGGTCGCGCGCTCGCTCGGCAAGCCGCTGGTCGGCGTCGTCGCCCAGGCGGAGACCACGCGCAACTGGAACAACGGGCGCCTCGACCTCACGCACACAGGCGCCATCGAGACCGGGGCCCGCGCGTTCGCCGAGGCGGGCCTGACCCCGCGCGACGTCGACTACGCCTCGATCTACGACTCCTTCACCATCACCGTGCTGCTCACCCTCGAGGACCTCGGCTTCTGCGAGAAGGGGCAGGGCGGCCGGTTCGTGCGCGACGGCGCGCTGCTCTCGCCCAACGGCGTCCTGCCGCTCAACACCGACGGCGGCGGGCTGTCGAACAACCACCCCGACATGCGCGGCGGCATGATCCGCACCATCGAGGCGGTGCGGCAGCTGCGCGGCGAGGCGCATCCCGAGCTGCAGGTGCCGTCGTGCGAGGTCGCGGTCGTGCACGGGTCCGGCTTCTCCCTCGGCGCCCGGGCCATGTCCGCCACGAGCATCCTGGTGAGGACCTCATGACCGATCTGCCCGGCGTCGAGCTGACCCTCTACCCCGAGGACCTGCCGTTCTTCGACGGCCTCGAGCGCGGCGAGCTCGTCGTGACGTGGTGCGACCACTGCGACGACCACGTGTGGCCGCCGCGCAGCCACTGCATCCGCTGCTACGCCCCGGTCGCCGGCCCGCGGACCCTGGCGGGCACGGGGGAGATCTACTCGTTCGCGGTCGTGCACCGCGGGGAGGGCGCGTTCGCCAAGCGCCCGCCGTACGTGCTCGCCTACGTGTCGCTCGACGGCGGCCCGACCATCATGGCCAACGTGGTCGCCGACGACCCCGGGTCGCTGGCCGTGGGCGCGAGGGTCCGCCTCCGCCCGCGTCCGACCCCGGCGACCGGGCGGGCGGGGGCCCTGTTCGCGGTCGACCCGTCCGCCTGATGGGGTAGGGCCGTGAGCGGTTCAGCAGCGGCGCCGGATCCCGGCCGCCTGCTCTCGCCGCTTCGGGTGTCGAAGGCCTACCGGGCGCTCATGCTCGGGCAGCTCGCGACGCAGACCGCGATCTGGGTGCTCACCGTGGCGGCCCAGGTGGTGCTGGTCGACCGCGGCGAGTCGACCCTGGTGATCGCCCTGGTGCAGTCGGCGGTCACGCTGCCGTTCCTCGTCGTCACCATCCCGTCGGGCGTCCTCGCCGACCTGGTCTCGCGCCGGATGGTGCTGGTGGTGACCAACGCCGCGGCCACAGCCGTCGGCGTCGTCCTCACGGCGACGAGCGCGGCCGACGTGCTGAGCGCGCCGCTGCTGCTGACGCTGACCTTCCTGCTCGGGCTCGCCTGGGCGGTGAACGCGCCGTCGTTCACCGCGGTCGTGCCCGACATCGTGGCCCCGGAGTACATCCCCTCGGCCGGGATGCTCGCGAGCATCAACTTCAACACCGCCCGCGTCGTCGGCCCCGCGATCGGCGGACTCGTCATCGCCCTGCTCGGCCCCACGGTGGCCTTCGGGCTCAGCACGCTGGGCTACCTCGCCTTCGCCGTCGCGGCCCTGTCGTCGCACGTGCCCCAGCGCTCGACGGCGTCGCGGCGCTTCCTGCCGGCGCTGCGCACGGGATTCCGCCACGTCGCCAACGCGGTGCCGTTCCGGCGGCTGGTCGTCGTCACGGCCGCGTGGTTCGTCGGGGGCAGCGTGATCTTCGCGCTTCTGCCGGTCGTAGCGCTGCGCGAGCTGGGCCTCGGGCCGGGGCAGTACGGCTGGGTGCTCGCCATGCTCGGCGGAGGAGCGGTGGTGGGCACGATCCTGCTGGCGCCGTTCCGCGCCCGGGTGGACTCCACCCGCTACGTCACCATGATCATGCCGGTGCTCGCCGTCTGCCTGGTCGGCATCGCGTTCGCGCATACGCCGCTGCTGCTCATGCTCGTGCTGCCGGTGACGGGTGCGGCGTGGACCGCGGTGGGCGCCGTCCTGCTGGCACTCGCGCAGCAGATGCTGCCCGGCTGGGTCCGCGCGCGCGGCATGGCCTTCTACCTCATGGCGTCGCAGGGCGGCATGGCCGCGGGCTCGTTCCTCTGGGGCGCGGTCGGCAACCGGTTCGGCACCACGGCGGCGTTCTGCCTCGCTGCCGCCGCGATCGTGCCGGTGTGGGTCATCGCGCTGCGCGGGCGGTTCCCGGAGGTGCGGCTGCGCGGCGAGGTGGAGGGGTGGCCGCTGCCCGACGCCGACCTGCCCGACGACGTCCTCGACCGCCGGGCGCGGGTGACCGTCACGTGGGAGGTGCCGCCGGAGCGCCGCGAGGAGTTCCTCGAGGCGATGGTGGAGCTGCGGCGCTCCCGCCGCCGCACCGGCAGCCGCGGCTGGTCGCTCTACTCCGACGTCGAGGCGCCGACGCGCTTCGTCGAGTCGTGGACGGTCGATTCGTGGCACGACCACCTCGAGCAGCACGAGGTGCGCCAGGAGCTCGAGGACGCCGAGGCGTCCGCCGTCGTCCGCGGGATCTGCGGGCCCCCGGTGGAGGTCCGCCACTTCGTCGACGAGCTCGACTAGCTGCGCTACGACGACGCTGCGAGCCACAGGTCGGCGCCGGCGCGGGCCGCAGCGGCGTCCTGGTCGGGGTGCGCACCGCTTCCCGCGACCGCTCCGAGCACGGCGCCGGACGCGTCCTTCACCACGACGCCGCCGCCGAGGATCGTGACCGTGTGGCCCACCTGCTCCTGGATCACAGCCAGCAGGCCGGGGTGCGCCTGGTCGAGGCCTGCGACCTCCTTGCTGTCCATGCCCATCGCCACGCACGTCTTGGCCTTGGTGCGCGCGATGTGCGGGGTGAACCAGGGGGCGCCGTCCATCCGGGCCGTGAGCACCTCGTGGCCGCGGTCGTCCGCGATCGAGAGCGAGAGCCGGACCCCGATCGACTCGGCGTGGGCGATCGCTGCGGCGAGGATCCGCTGGGCGAGGTCGAGCTGCATCAGGCGCCTCCTGCGCTTCGGCCGCCGTCGACGGGGAGGGCGACACCGGTGATGAACGAGGCGTCATCCGACGCCAGGAACGCGATGGCAGCGGCGACGTCCGCGCCGGTGCCGAGCCGCTTCATGGGCAGATTCTGCGCGTTGCGGGCGTAGCGCTCGCGGACCCACTCCGGATCGGCGCCCGGGACGCTGGTGAGCAGGCCCGTGTCGGTCGACGTCGGGAGCACGCAGTTGACCCGCACCTCGGGCGCGAGCTCGAGGGCCAGGCTCTTGGTCATCGCGATCGACGCCGACTTGCTGGCCGCGTACAGGCTCGCCCCCGGGCGGATCACCACGGCGCCGATGGAGGCGACGGTGACGATCGAGCCGCGCCCCGACGCGCGCAGGTGCGGCACGGCGGCCTTGGCGGTGTAGAGCAGCGGCTTGGTGTTGATGTCGAGCATGCGGTCGAACTCGCTGTCCGGGAGCTCCATCGCGTCCTCGAACAGGTGGTGGACGCCGACGTTGTTCACCAGCACGTCGAGGCGTCCGGCGTGGTCGAGGGCCGCCGCGACCATGGGCGCGGCCTGCGTCGCGTCCGACACGTCGACGCGCAGGGCGGCCGCCGACTCGCCGAGCTCGGCGGCGTACGCCTCGGCGGCCGCGCCGTCGATGTCGGCCACGAGCACCTTCGCGCCCTCGTCGACGAAGCGCCGCGCGATGTCGCGGCCCATCCCGTTCCCCGCGCCCGTGACGACGACGGAGTACCCCTCGAACCTGCGCATGCCCGTGCTCAGCCCCTTGTGCTCGTTGCGTTGCCGGCCGCCCGGTCGGCGGCGGCGGTGATGAGGTCGACGACGAGGTCGACGAAGACGGCGACCGACGGCTCGCGGCCGTCGATCTGCACGCCGAGGAAGTAGCCGTCGGTGAATGCGACGACGGTCTGGGCGAGGAGCGCGGGGAGGGCGGGCTCCGAGGCCAGCGCCGCAGCCGGCAGCACGGCCTCGAACCACTCGCGGATGCGAGCGAGGATGCCGCGCCGGATCTCGAGGAACCGGTCGCGCGCGGCGACGTCGTCGCCCTCCAGCGTGAGCATGATGCCGATGCGCAGGAATGACGGGGCGTCCACAAGGCTGCGCACGGCGCCGTCGAGGATCCGCCGCAGCTGCAGCGGCCAGGTCGAGGGGTCGTCGGGCGGCACCCACGAGGGCTGCCCCGCCTGCCACTCGTCCCATGAGTGGCCGACCACCTCGGCGAGGAGGTGGTCCTTGTCGTCGAAGAACCAGTAGAGCGACGACACCGGCAGGCCGGCGCGGCTGCAGACCCGCTTGATCGTCGTCCCGCGGTAGCCCTGCTCCGCCGCCACCTGGGCGGCGGCGTCGAGGAGCTTGGCGCGCGACTCCTCGACCATCCGGACGGGCTGCGCCCGCTTGCGCGGCGAGCGTCTCGCCGGCTGGGGCCCAGCAGCGGCGCGGGCCTCGCGCAGGTCGGCCATGGCCTCGGACACGACGCCGTGGACGGCGTCGATCGGGATGCTGTGGTCGGCCCGGTAGGCGACGAACATGCCGTCGACGAACGCGAGGTAGAGGCTGGCCAGGCTGTCGATGAGGGCGGGGTCCGCAGCAGCGGCCTCGAGGTCGAGCCCGGCCCACCAGTCGCGGACGATGCGGCGGGTCTCGCCGCGGACGGCGATGAAGCGGTCCTGCGCCGCGATGCCGCCGGGGCGCTGCAGCATCGCGAGGGTCAGGCCGAGCCGCCAGTACTCGAGCTCCTGCTCGACCGAGTCCAGCGAGTAGCCGAGCCGCGCGCGGATGCGCTCGCGGGGTGTGCCGGTGTAGCTGCCCGACTGCCACGTCGGCCCCTCGGTCCGCCAGCGGCGGTAGGAGTGGTCGAGGGCCTCGGCGAGCAGGTCGTCCTTGTTCTTGAACTGCCAGTAGACCGACGACGCCGGCAGCTCGGCGCGCTCGGTGACCAGCGCCATCGTCGTCCCGTCGTAGCCGCGCTCGACCGCGATCGACAGCGCGGCCTCGAGGATCCGCTGCCGGCTCTCGATGCCCTGCCGGTGCCGGCGTTGCGTGCGCGCAGGCATCGTGGGCGGCTCCCCGTCCCGGCGGACGCCGGACGGCCCGGGCTGTCCCCGGGCGGCTGCGCGCATCGTGCCAAGCGATCGTTACAGGGACGTACGGCGTCGTTCCAGGGAACGGCACACGCGCGGAACCCGGGGGCTCAGCGAGCGGAGACGATCTCCTCGAGCACCTCGACCAGCAGGTCGACCACCGCGTCGAGGTCCCACTCCCAGTCGTCGATCTGCTCGGCGAGGAACAGGCCGTCGGTCACGGCGACGACGATGCGCGCGAGCATCGTGGCCAGCGCCTTGTCGCCCTCGGCGCTGCTGCCCACGAACGAGGCGAGGAACCAGGCCGACACCATTTTCTCGGTGCCGCGCCGGATCGACAGGAACAGCTGCCGGGCCGCGGTGTCCTCCTCCTGGCGGGCCAGGCTGACCCCGTGGCCGACGCGCAGGAAGTCCGGCGCCCCGACGAAGCTGCGGGTGCCCTCGCGCAGGATCCGGCGCAGCTGCTCGTCGCGCTCGGCGGCGCCGCGGGCCGGCTGCCACTCCGGCTGGTGCTCCAGCCAGCTCTCCCACGAGCTCTGCACCACGGCCGCGAGCAGGGCGTCCTTGTCGGCGAAGTACCAGTAGACGGAGCTGACCGGCAGGCCCGACTCCGCGCAGACCTTGGAGATCGTCGTCCCGACGTATCCGCGCTGGGCCGCGACGCGGCCGGCGGCCCAGAGCAGCCGCTCGCGGGAGTCGTCCGGCGCGGGCACCTCGACCGGCTTCGGCAGCGGCTTGGGCTTGCGGCGCTTGCGGGATGCGGGCTCGGCGGCCAGCCGCGCGGCCACCTCGCCGGTGGCGCGGCCGAGGGCGTCGGTGAGGCGTGCGACCGGCCACTTCTGGTCGACCTGCGTCGACATGAACAGCCCGTCGCCGGCGGCCATGACGAACTGCGTGAGCAGCACCGGGAGCTCGGGATGGCGGGCGACGGCGTCGGCGCCGAGGACGCCGCGGCACCACCCCAGCGTGGCGTCGATGGTGTCCTTGCGGAGCTCGAGGAAGCGGTCGCGCGCGGCGATGTCCTGGTCGCCGGAGAGCAGCGCGAGCGTCAGCCCGAGGCGCCAGAACTCCGGCCGCTCGCCGATGCCGGCGCGGACGCGGTCGAACCGGGAGCGGAAGCGGGCGCGCGCGTCGCCGTCGTCGGACGCCTCGAACGCGTCCTCGCCGCGCCGCCACCGCGTGTAGGAGTGCTCGAGCACCTCGGCGAGCAGGGCGTCCTTGTTCTTGAAGTGCCAGTAGACCGACGACGCCGGCAGGCCGCTGCGCTCGGTGACGAGGGCGAGCGTGGTGCCGTCGTAGCCGCGCTCGGCGGCGATCTCGAGCGCCACCTCGAGGATGCGCTCGCGCGACTCGGCACCCTGGCGGTGGCGGCGGGAGGTCCTCGGCGGCACGGGCAGCAGCCTAGGAGACGGCCGCACCCGTGTGCCGGAGGGTGGATCGCTGCGCTTCGCCGCGCCTGCGCCGGCGGGTTGGATCACTGGGAGGAGGTGCGCGATGACGGAGACGCCGCGGGGCGCGGTCGTGGTGGGCGCCGGCCCGGGGCTGGGCTGCGAGCTCGCTCTGATCCTGGCGCGCGAGGGGTACGACGTCGCGCTCGTCGGCCGGCGCCGCGAGCCGCTGGACGCCGTGGCGTCGGCCGTCTCTGAAGCCGGGGGACCGGTCGAGGTGCTCCTCGCCGACGCCTCCGACCCGTCGTCGGTCGCCGCGGTGCTGCGCGAGCGCGACGCGCGTGTGCCGACCCACGTGCTCGTCTACAACCCGGTGACGCGATCCGACCTGACGCTCTCGCAGATCGGCGTCGAAGACCTGCGGGCCTCGCTCGACGTCAACGTCGTGTCGGCGGTCGCCGCCGTGCAGGCGCTGCTGCCCTCGCTCGTCGCCTCGCAGGGCTCGGTGCTCATCACCGGCGGCGGGTCGGCGCTCAACCCGAAGGCGCCGTTCGGCGTCTTGTCGGTGGGCAAGGCCGCCGAGCGCGCTGCCGTGCTCGCACTGGCCGACGAGCTCGGCCCCCTCGGCGTCGCCGTCCGCACGATCACCATCGCCGGGCTCATGGATCCCAAGGGCCCGCTCGACCCGCGGCTGGTCGCGGAAGCGTTCTGGGCGCTGCGCGAGGGCGACGACGTCGAGCTCGTCTACCGCGGCTAGGCGCCCGGCTCGCCGGCGTAGCGCGCGATCTCGGTGTGGTCGGCGTCCTGGCCCAGCCTTTCGAGGGCGGCGGCCCAGCGCTGCAGCGACGCCTCGCCGAGCTCCGCGGGCAGTCCGAGGCCGCGGGCGAGGTCGGTCGCGATCCGCATGTCCTTGACCAGCAGCGACATCGCGAAGCCCGAGTCGTAGGTCTCGGGGACGACGAACGTCGGCCACTTGAACTCCGTCGACCAGCTGCGGCCGGTGGAGGAGTTGATGACCGAGAGCATGACGTCGTCCTCGAGGCCGAAGCGGCGGCCGGCCTGCAGCGCCTCGCTCGAGATGAGCAGCGTGGTCGCCGACAGCAGGTTGTTGAGCGCCTTGAGCGCGTGGCCGGACCCGACGGCGCCGGTGCGCACCACGCGGCCGACGGAGCCGAGCAGGGGGAGCACGCGCTCCACGACGTCGTCGTCGCCGCCGGCCATCACCGTCAGCGAGCCGGCGACCGCGCCGACGACGCCGCCGGAGACGGGCGCGTCGACGAGCGCGACGTCGCGGGCGGCCAGCTCCTCGGCGAGGGCGCGGGTGCTCAGCGGCTCCGACGAGCTCATGTCGACGACGACCGTGCCGGGCCGCAGCGCGGCGACGACGTCGGGGTCGCGCAGCACCGACTCGACGTGCCGCGAGCTGGGCAGCATGAGGATGACGGCGTCGGCCCACGCGACTGCGGCGGCGAGGCCGTCGGCCAGCGTGATGCCGACGTCCACCGCGGCAGTGCGTGCGGCGTCGCTGACGTCGTAGCCGAGCAGCCCGCCGCCCTGCGCCGCGAGATGCGCCTTGAGGTGCACGCCCATGGGGACGCCCATGCGGCCGAGCCCGAGCAGGACGGCGCGACGCACCTGCGTCGTCGTCACTGCGGGTCGGCCGGGAGCGCGCCCTCGGCCACGAGGACGTCGTGCGCGTTCTTGAAGGCCTCGAGGCCCGCGGGGATGCCGCAGTAGGCCGTGGCGTGGATGAGGGTCTCGCGGATCTCCTCGACGGTGACGCCGTTGTTGAGGGCGCCGCGCACGTGCAGGCGCAGCTCGGCCGGCTTGCCGAGCGCGGTGAGCATCGCGAGGTTGAGCAGCGATCGCGTGCGGCGATCGAGGCCGTCGCGGTTCCACGTGTAGCCCCAGCACCACTCGGTGGTGACGCGCTGGAAGGCCATCATGAAGTCGTCGGCGCGCTCGAGGCTGGCGTCGACGTACTCCGCGCCGAGCACGGCCCGCCGCGTGGCCAGGCCCTCCTCGAACAGATCGCTGCTCACTCGTACCTCCTCAGGGTCCGCCAGCGATCCTGCGCCGACCACCCCGTGCCGCGCCGCCCCCACGTGCCGCGCACCGGAACACCCCCCGCTGAGACTGATCGACTTTGCGAATAGAGCCCCCTAAACGCAAAGTTGATCAGTCTGAGCGACGGGGTGAGCGGGTGGTGGGCTGCGAGGGTGGATAGCCTCGGAGGTGCTGCTCCCCGATACCCCTCGAGGTGGACACGTGCGCCTGGCCAACGTCTCCGGACGGCTCGTCATCCTGACCGCGGACGACCGCGGCGTCGACGTCGCGGCGGCGTCCGACGGCCGGTTCGGCCCGGACCCCATGTCGGCGTACGCGGACTGGGACGGCTTCGCGGCGTGGGCGTCGGGGCTCGACCTCGCGGCGGCGGACGGGCAGGTCGAGTTCGACCGCAGCGACCTCGGCGCGCCGGTGCCGCGGCCGGGCCAGGTGCTCGCGATCGGCCTGAACTACCGCGCCCACGCGATCGAGAGCGGCGCGCAGATCCCCGGCCGCCCGGTGGTCTTCACCAAGTTCGTCTCCTCGATCACCGGCCCCGACACCGAGGTCGTGCTCTCCGACGGCGACGTCGACTGGGAGGTCGAGCTCGTCGTGGTGGTCGGCCGCGAGGCGCGCAACGTCTCGCGCGCGGACGCGTGGGGCTACGTCGCCGGCCTCACCGTGGGCAACGACGTGTCCGACCGCGCTCGGCAGTTCGCCGACCCGGCGGGGCAGTGGTCGATGGGCAAGTCCTTCCCCGGCTACGGCCCCACGGGCCCGTGGCTGGTCACGCTCGACGAGGTGGCCGACCCCGACGACCTGCGCGTGGTGTGCGAGGTCGACGGCGCGGTGGTGCAGGACTCGCGCTCGAGCGACCTCATCTTCTCGGTGCCCGAGCTCATCGAGGACCTCAGCGCGGGCCTCACCCTGCTGCCCGGCGACCTCATCTTCACCGGCACACCGTCGGGGGTGGCCCTCGGCCGCCCCGACAAGCCCTACCTCACTCCCGGCCAGCAGGTCCGCACCTGGATCGAGGGCATCGGCGACCTCCACCAGACCTTCATCGCCCGCCCCTAGAACTCCGCGAGTAACCGCCGAAGTGGTTGTAAACGAGCGCGTGTTTGCGACAACTTCGGCGGTTACTCGCGAAACCGAGCCGGTCAGCGGGAGAGGGTGCGGGAGAGAGCGAGGGCGGCGGTGCGGACGGCGGGGGCGAGGCGCCCCGGCTGCAGCTGGCTCGACGGCACGGTGATCGACAGCGCCGCCACCGGCTCGCCGCGCACCAGCACGGGCGCGGCCACGCACGAGACGCCGAGCACGGCCTCCTCGTGGTCGTAGCCGACGCCGGCCGTGCGGATCGTGGCCAGCTCGTTCTGCAGCACGACGGGGTCGGAGATCGAGTGCTCGGTCAGCCGGCGCAGCGGACGTGACACGACCTCCTCGACGAGCGACGACGGCGAGAACGCCAGCAGCGTCTTGCCGACGCCGGTCGACGTGATCGGCAGCCGGCCGCCGACGCGCGACGGCACGTCGACGCCGGAGTGCCCGCGGATCTTCTCGGCGTAGAGCACGTCGAGGCCGTCGCGCACCGCGAGGTGGATCGTCTCGTGGGTCGCCTCGTAGAGGTCCTCCATGAACGGCAGCGCGGCCTCGCGCAGCCTCATCTTGATCGGCACGAGCTCGCCGAGCTCGAAGACCGCGCGCCCGAGCACCCATCCGTCGGCGGTGCGCTCGAGCATCCCCTGGGCCGACAGCGAGTCGACGAGCCGGTGCGTCGTCGACTTCGGCAGGTCGGTCCGTCGGGAGATCGCCGAGAGCGTCTGCGGCTGTCCCGTTGGGCGGAACGACTGCAGGACCTGGATCCCGCGCTCGAGCATCGAATCACGGGGATCGGTAAGGCTCGCCTTGCTGTCGGTGCCGTGGGAGGCCCCCGGGGAGGCGGTGAGGGACGCGTTCCGTGCCATGGGACGCAGTCTGACGCAGCGCCGTCGTCGAGTCCATCCTGAGCGGCACCCGCGCAGTGTGCGCGTGGTCACCCCAGGAGGATGGATGTCCCTCGTGACCGACGTGCGGCAGGCCGCCGCCGACCGCCTCTGGCAGGCGGCCCAGTGGCGGACGCCGTGCCCGCCGATCCGCGACCTCGTCGCGGCCGACGACGTCGAGTCCGCGTACGCGATCTCGTCGATCAACGTCGCCCGGCGGATGGAGACGGGCGCCCTGCGCGTCGGCCGCAAGATCGGTCTGACGTCGGAGGCGGTGCAGCGCCAGCTCGGCGTCGGCACCCCGGACTTCGGCGCGCTGCTCGACGACATGGTCGTCGCGCCCGGCGGCATCGTGCCCACCGGCGTGCTGCTGCAGCCCAAGGTCGAGGCCGAGGTCGCGTTCGTCCTCACCGGCGACCTCGACGGCCCGCTCGAGAGCACCGACGAGGTGCGCGCCGCGATCGGCGGCGCGATGGCCGCCATCGAGATCGTCGACTCGCGCATCGCCGACTGGGACATCCAGTACGCCGACACCGTGGCCGACAACGCGTCCTGCGGCCTCTACGTCGTCTCCGACACCGTCGTCCCGCTGAGCGAGGTGGAGCCGGTCGAGGTCGCGATGACGATGTCGATCAACGGCGAGGTCGTGAGCACGGGCAGCGGCGCCGCGTGCCTCGGCGACCCGCTCAACGCGGTGCTGTGGCTCGCCCGCACGCTGCGCGACGTCGGCGACCCGCTGCGCGCCGGCGAGGTCGTCCTGTCCGGGGCTCTCGGCCCCATGGCTGTGGTCCGCCCGGGCGACAGCGTCGAGACCACGATCACCGGCCTCGGCCCGGTGGCGGTCCGCTTCGCGGAGGAGAGCGCATGACCCGCAACAAGGTGGCGATCATCGGATCGGGCAACATCGGCACCGATCTCATGATCAAGATCCTGCAGATCTCGGACGGCCTCGAGATGGGC
>Ga0233425_10000301_pt1 | contig 130018 bp, 141 predicted proteins | sample Watercolumn_Towu_2_FD_181712 | JGI IMG/M metagenome (GOLD analysis project Ga0233425, IMG submission 181712) | Freshwater microbial communities from Lake Towuti, South Sulawesi, Indonesia - Watercolumn_Towuti2014_140_MG | ecosystem: Environmental > Aquatic > Freshwater > Lake | place...
GCCGGTATTCTCGTCTCCACGGGGATGCCTCCTCTTGCCGCCGGCGCCAACCGGCGACGCTTGGTGTGTGACCAAGCAAGAGTGCATCCCCGTCTCGTTTTCCAGCAAGGCTACGCCTTCACCGGTCCGCGGCTCGCGATGCTCGCCGCGGCCGCTGACTGCGGCGTTCGGCGAATCTAAGCTGGTCCATCTGGCACACCTGCTAACGTAGCCGCGGTGGATTTTGAACTTGTCGGCGCGATACGCGACGTCGAGACGATTGCAGCAGGGCCGGCGGTCCGGCAACGTGCCCGATTGCGTCGGCGGTACGGCGCAGGCCGGTGGCGGAAGAGGAAGGGCGTCGCAACCGTGCGTCTTCAAGATGGGACAATCCACCGCGCTGAGGTTCACTGGTTCGAGGCCCACGGTGTCGGGCGGCGAGAAATGAAGATTAAATTCCCCCTGTTGGACTGAGGAATGATGAAGAGACGAAGCTCGAAGAAGTCCGCGCCTCGGTTTGTGGTGTGTGTGAAGAACAAGGGCTACGCGGCCTCGCTCGAGGTCGGGAAGTTCTATCGCGTCGTCCCCGACGCGGAGGCCGAGCGGCACGGTTATCTCCGGATCGTCGATGAGAGCGGCGAGGACTATGGATATGCCGCGGATCGCTTTCTCTCAATCGACGTGCCCAAGCCCCTCGAGAAAGTCCTCCTCAAAACAGCGTCATGACAGGCGACCGCGCTCACATTGCCCAAGTGCGTGTATAATCAGCGCTCGTTCTTCCCGGTATGATCGAAGTCCACGGGCTCACCAAGCACTACGGCGCCTTCACGGCGATCCGCGACGTCACGTTCGACGTGGCGCCCGGGCAGATCATCGGCTTTCTCGGCCCCAACGGCGCGGGCAAGTCGACGACGATGCGGATCCTCTCGTGCTTCATGCCGGCGAGCGGCGGCACGGCGCGCGTCGCCGGTTACGACGTCTTCTCGCAGTCGATGGAGGTGCGCCGCCGCATCGGCTACCTGCCGGAGAACGTGCCGCTCTACACCGACATGCGGGTGGCGCCGTACCTCGACTTCGTCGCCGAGATCAAGGGCGTGCCGCGCGGCGAGCGCAAGCGGCGCGTGGCCGAGGTGATGGACAAGTGCCTGATCGGCGACGTCCAGAACCGGCTGATCGGGCGGTTGTCGAAAGGCTATCGGCAGCGCGTGGGCCTCGCGCAGGCGATCATCAACGATCCGCACGTCCTGATCCTGGACGAGCCGACCATCGGCCTCGATCCGCGGCAGATCACCGAGATCCGCGCGCTCATCAAGTCGCTCGCCGGCGCGCACACGGTGATCCTGTCGACGCACATCCTCCCCGAGGTCTCGATGGTGTGCAGCGGCGTGATCATCATCAACAAGGGCAGCGTGATCGCGCAGGGACCGATCGACACGCTGGTCCAGCAATTCTTCCCGAACAGCCGCGTCCAGGTCGAGCTCGCGGCGCCGGCCGATCCCGCGCGTGACGCGCTCCGCGCGATCCCCGGGGTCCTCGAGGTGCGCGACGTGCTCGCGGGCGACGGCACCGCGGCCTTCGCGGTCGAGGCGGCGCGCGACCGCGACGTCCGCGCCGAGATCTTCCAGCTCGCGACGCTCAGGGGCTGGCCGCTGCTCGAGCTGCGGCGGGTGGGCATGACGCTGGAGGAAGTGTTCATCAGGATCGTCGCCGGCGAAGAGACGGCCGGGCACGAGTCGGCGGCGGCGGAGGAAGCCGTGGCGACCGAGGAAGGGATCGAGCGGTGAACGTCTGGCCGATCATGAAGAAGGAGCTCCGGCTCTACTTCACGACGCCGATCGCCTACGGCGTCGCGTTCTGCTTCCTGCTCGTCGCGGGCTACTTCTTCTACTCGATCTTCGCGTTCTACACGATGGCGTCCATGCAGGCCGCGATGAACCCGCAGATGGGCCGCGAGCTGAACCCGACGGAGAGCGTGATGCGCCCGCTCTTCTCGAACATGAGCGTGATCCTCCTGCTGCTGATGCCGCTCGTCACCATGCGGCTCTTCGCGGAGGAGCGGCGCTCGGGCACGATCGAGCTCTTGCTGACCTATCCCGTGCGCGACGGCGCGGTGCTGCTCGCCAAGTTCTTCTCCGCCCTCGCGCTCTACGTGGTGATGCTGCTCGCCACGCTGCTCTATCCGGGGATCGTCGCGTACTTCACGCGGGTCGAGTGGGGCCCGCTGCTCACGGGCTACGTCGGCCTCGTGCTGATGGGCGCCACGTTCATCGCGGTCGGCGTGTGCATCTCGTCGTTCTTCGAGAATCAGATCATGGCCGGCACCGTCACGTTCGTGACGCTGCTGATGTTCTGGGTCATCGGCTGGAGCGGCGACGCCGCGGGCGGCGTCTGGAAGACCATTCTCAGCGAGCTCTCGATCATCGAGCACTTCGACACGTTCGCGAAGGGGATCCTCGACACGAAGGACGTCATCTACTACCTGAACTTCACGCTCCTCGCGCTCTTCATCGGCCTCAAGTCGCTCGAGGCCCGGCGGTGGAGGGGCTAGGGTGAAGCGCTTCGGCGACTGGGCGCAGTACGCGGGCATCGCGGTGCTGGCGGCGGCGGTGCTGCTGCCGTTCGCGCTGCCCTCGCAGGCGCAGTACCGCTGGTCGCTCGTGATCGCCGGCGTGCTGCTCGTGCTCGCGTCGTTCCTCATGCGCGCCGGCGACTACCGCGCGATCGTCACCCGCCGTTCCACGCGCTACGGCGTCAACACCGTCGTGATGGTGCTGCTGGTGCTCGGCGTGATCGGCTTCGTGGAAGCGCTCTCCGCGAAGCACAACGCGCGTCTCGACCTCACGGAGAACCGGCGGAACAGCCTCTCGCCCCAGACGATCCAGCTCTTGAAGTCGCTGAAGACCGACGTCAACGCGGTCGGCTTCTTCCGGACGGATCAGCCGGGCAAGCGGATCGCCGAGGACCTCCTCAAGCAGTACGCGCGCTACGCGGGCGGCAAGCTCACGTGGAAGGTCGTCGACCCGGACCGCGAGCCCGCGCTCGCGCGCCGCTACGCCGTCGAGTCGTACGGCACCATCGTGCTCGAGACCAAGACCAAGTCGGAGAAGGTCCTCGACGCCGAGGAGGAGAAGCTCACCAACGGCCTCGTCAAGGTGACGCGCGAAGGCAAGCGGGCGATCTACATCGTGCAGGGCCACGGCGAGCACGAGATCACCAACACCGAGCGCGCCGGCTTCAGCGAGGCGAAGGGCGCGCTCGAGCGCTCGAACTACGAGGTGAAGCCGCTCGCGCTCGCGCGCGAGGGCAAGGTGCCCGACGACGCCGCGGTGGTGATCGTGCCCGGCCCGCGCACCGACCTCTTCCCGCCGGAGATCGACGCGCTCGAAGGCTACCTCGGCAAGAACGGCAAGCTCCTCGTGATGGTGAATCCGTTCCAGAACGAGGCGATGGTGAAGTGGCTCGCGAAGTACGGGTTCGAGCTCGGCAACAACCTCGTCGTCGAGCCGAATCCGATCGGCCGTCTGTTCGGCATCGGGCCCGAGGTGCCGATCGTCCAGCAGTACGAGTCGCACGCGATCACGCGCGACATGAACGGCGTGACCACGCTGTTCCCGCTCACGCGGAGCGTCGCGACCGCGAAGACGCCTCCGCAGGGCGTCGTGCTGCAGCCGCTCGCACGCACGAGCCCGCAGAGCTGGGGCGAGACCAATCGCGACGCGCTCCAGAAAGGCGAAGCCAAGCCCGATCCCGAGGACGCGCGCGGCCCGCTGCCCGTCGCCGCCGTCGCCACGAAGGACAAGGCGCGGATCGTCGCGTATGGCACGTCGAACCTGGCGTCGAATCAATTCCTCAACCTGCAAGGCAACCGCGACTTCTTCCTCAACACGGTGAGCTGGCTCGCCGAGGAGGAAGACCAGATCTCCATCCGGCCGAAGGAAGCCCGCTCGGCGCCCGTGTTCCTCAGCGCCCAGCAGGGCCAGGCCGTCTTCCTGCTGCCTGTCGTGGTCCTGCCCGCGCTCGTGCTGGCCGGCGGGATCGTCGCCGTCGTCCGGCGCCGCGCGTCGAACTAGCGCGTGCGCTGGCAGACGACGCTCGCCGCCGCGATCCTGCTCGTCCTCGTCGGCGGCTTCTACTACTGGTACGAGGTCCGGCTCGGCCCCGAGCGCGAGAAGGCGGAGACGAAGAAGGGGCGCGTCTTCTCGGTCGAGACGACCGACGTCACGGCCGTGGAGCTGAAGCGCCCGGACGGCACGGTGAAGGCCGCGCGCGAGGCGGAGCAATGGCAGCTCCTCGAGCCGGTCAAGGCGCGCGGCGATCGCGGCGCGATCGAGGAGACGCTGACGACGGTCGTCACCGCCAAGATGGACCGCGAGATCGAGGCCGCGCCGAAGTCGCTCGCCGACTTCGGGCTCGACAAGCCGGCGGCGGAGATCGACCTCACGCTGAAGGACGGCAAGCACCTCGCGCTTCAGATCGGCGGCAAGAGCCCGACGGGCGTGTGGGTGTACGCGAAGGAGCGCGACAAGCCGAGCGTGTTCGTCCTCGGCGAGAGCGTGCTGCGCGATGCCACCCGGCCGGTGGGCGACTTCCGCGACAAGGCCGTGCTCTCAGTCTCGCGGACGTCCGTCACCGGCGTCGAGATCGCGAGCGGACCCGAAGCGATCGCGCTGGAGCCGGAAGGGCAGGGCTGGAAGATGACGCGGCCCGCGCCGCGCCCCGCGGACAGCGAGAGCGTGAACGACTTCCTCGATAAGCTCGGCGCCGCGCGCGTGAAGGAGTTCGTCGCGGAGGCGCCTCCGTCGCTCGCGCCGTACGGCCTCGACAAGCCCCTGCGCGTGGCGATCCACGTCGGCAAGGAGAAGGACCGCGCGACGCGCACGCTGCTCTTCGGCCGCGTCGACGAGGCGAAGAAGGGCGTCTACGCGATGCGCGCGGGCGAGACCAGCGTGCTCCTCCTCCCGGAGGAGACGTGGAAGGCCGTGCCGCAGAGCGCCGCGGCGCTGCGCGACAAGACCGTCGTCGCGTTCGACCGCGAGAAGGTCACGCGCTACGACCTCGAGAGCCCGAAGGGCGCGGTCACCGTCACCCGGAACAAGGACGGCTGGGCCATCACCGCGCCGCAGGCGGTCCCGGCGGACCAGGTCGAAGCCGGCGCCGTCCTCACGCAGCTCCGCGACTTGCGTGCGCAGGCCTTCCTCAGCGACGACGCCTCCGGCATCCCGCGCTATCTCGCGAAGCCCGAGGTCAAGGTCACGCTTCATCAGGAAGGCGCGCCCGCGCCGACCACGCTGTTGCTGGCGCCGGCGCCGGACCGTCGTGCCGGCCAGCCGTCCGCGTACGCGGCGGTCGCGGGCAAGGGCCCGGTCGTGCTCGTCGATGCCAGAGCGCTCGGCGGTGTGTCGAAGTCGGCGCTCGAGCTTCGCGATCGCCGCGTGTTCATCGCGCTCGAGCCGAAGGACGTCAAGCGCGTCCGCGTGAAGGCGGGCGGGCAGACGGTCGTCGCCGAGCGCGCCAAGGAGAACGAGTGGAAGCTCGTCGAGCCGAAGGGCGCCGCGAAGTCGGCGAAGGTCGACGACCTCCTCTACATGCTGCGCGGGCTCAAATGGGAGGAGATCGCGGCCGACAGGCCGGATGCGCCGGCGCGCTGGGGCTTCGACGCGCCTACTGTCGAGGTGACGATGTTCAAGAGCGACGGCGCCGAGCTCGGGACGCTGGTGCTCGGCAAGCGAGAAGGCGAGCGCTACTACGCACGCACCGCGGCGTCCCCCGTCTACAGCATCCCCGCGCGCGCCGTGGGCGAGCTTCCGAAGGTCCCCGACGATCTCAAGGGCTGAGAGCCGTGGCTAGAGCGCGCGCTCCAGGTAGCGCGTGCCGGGGACCGGATTCGCGTAGTACGGAGCGATCGGGCGGAAGCCGAGGCGTTCGTACATCGCGATCGCGTCCTTCATCGCCGGCAGCGTGTCGAGGCGCATCGCGCGATAGCCGATCGCGCGCGCTTCGGCGATGATCCGCTCCGCGAGCTGGCGGCCCGCGCCGCGGCCGCGCAGCGTCGGGCGAAGGTAGAGCCGCTTCATCTCGCAGACGTCGTCGCCGAGCGGTCGCAGCGCGACGCAGCCGACCGGCTCGGCGCCGTCGAGCGCCAGCAGCAAGCGGCCGCGCGGCGGCGCGTACGCGCCCGGCAGGCTGGCGAGCTCCTGCGCGAAGCCCTGAAAGCAGAGATCGACGCCGAGCGATTGCTCGTACTCGCGGAAGAGCGCGCGCACGCGCTCGATCTCGGCGCTCGCGACGGCCGGCACGATGGTGAGCACCGTGCGCCCGGCTGCCTTACTCCGGCTTCGGGAGCAGGCCGATCTCTCGATACTTGGGCGCGATCCGGTCCGAGATCAACCCGAGGCGCACCAGGCGCGGCATCAGGTTGTCGTTGAACAGGAAGCTGTTGAAGTGCTTCGTGGTCGGCGAGTTCGCGACGGTGTCGCGATAGATCTTGTCGGCGTCCCAGCCCATCTCGAGCCACACGTTCTTGATCGACTGGAAGCCCGTGCGCTCGTCGCGGCTGTAGAGCAGGTCGCACGCCTTGAAGCAGAAGTCCTCGAGGTACTCGCGCTTCGCCGCGTCCATCTCGGGGATCGCGCGCCGGAGCGAGAAGTAGCCGAAGTTCACGTGGCGTCCTTCGTCCTGCATGACGTAGTCGAGCAACGTCGACAGCGTGGGGTCGGCGGTCTGCTTGCGCATCACGTTGAACGCGGCGATCGCGAGGCCCTCGACGAGCATCTGCATGCCGACGAGCTTCAGCTCCCACGCGTTCGTCGCGAGGATCTCGTCGAGGATCGCCTTGAGCAGCGGGTCGACCGGATAGATCTTGTGGAGCTTCCTCACGTACTTCTCGAAGACCTCGACGTGACGGCCCTCGTCGACCACCTGCGTGGAGGCGTAGAGCTTCGCGTCGAGCTCCGGGATCGAGTTCACGAGCTGACCGCAGACCACGAGCGCGCCCTGCTCCCCGTGGAGGAACTGCGAGAGCCGCCACGCGGAGACCTTGATCTCGATCTCCTTCTGCTCCGCCGGCGTGAGACGCGTGAAGAAGTTCGTGCCGCCGAACGCGACCTGCGTGTTCAGCACCGGTCCTTCCGAGCCCACCGGCCGCGACCAGTCGATCGCGACGCTGCCGTTCCACTGATTCTTCTTCGCGGTCTCGTACAGCGTGTCGAGCTCGTCGTGCGTCGGGACGTAATCGAAATCCCAGAGGGTCTCGAGCTGATAGGCGACGCGACGGGCGGCGCTCTCGTTGGCGGTGGTCATGGCCCGCTCCCCGGACTGAATGATGGTTCAGTCGCGATTATAGCCCGTGGCGAGAAGCCCGTGCGGTACGATGCTCGTGTGGGTCAGAACGCGATCTATCTCAAGCAGATGGAGCTCGGGCCGATGCAGAACTTCGTCTACCTGGTGGGCGATCCCGTCGCGCGCCAGTGCGTCGTCGTCGACCCGGCGTGGGAGATCGACGCGATCGTCGACACGGCGGCGCAGGACGACATGACGATCATCGGCGCGCTCGTGACGCACACGCACCAGGACCACGTGGGCGGCAGCCTCGCGTCGTGGGGCATGCCGGGCCGCATTCCGGGAGTCGAAGCGCTCCTCGAGCGCGTGAAGGCGAAGGTCTACGTGCACAAGGCCGAGCGCGAGTTCCTGCCGGGCCTCGGCTCCGATCTCGTGAAGGTCGACAACCACGACACGCTCGCGGTCGGACGGCTCACGCTGCGATTCCTGCACACGCCGGGACACACGCCGGGCTCGCAGTGCTTCCTGCTCGACGGCCGGCTGATCTCCGGCGACACGCTCTTCATCGGCTCGTGCGGACGCACCGACCTGCCCGGCAGCGATCCGAAGGAGATGTACTACTCGCTCACGCAGCGCCTCGGCGCGCTGCCGGACGACACCGTGCTGCTGCCCGGCCACAACTACGGCGGCGAGGCGTCGACGATCGGCCGCGAGAAGCGCCAGAACCGGTTCATGCAGTTCGCGTCGCTCCACGACTTCCTCGCCGTGATGGGTGGCGGTCGGACGCGTCTCGGCTGATGTCGGGATTCGAGAACTGGCTCAAGTCGCGCTTCATCGCCGGCTTCTTCTTCACGGTCCCGGTGTTCGCGACGGGATGGCTCCTCTGGAAGTTCTGGAGCGGGATCGACGACATCTTCGGGCCGATGTACGAGCGGATCTTCGGGCGGCCCGTGCCGGGGCTCGGCTTCCTGACCGCGGTCGGCATGATCCTCCTCATGGGCATCATCGCGCGCAACGTCGTGGGGCGGCGCGTGCTCGGATGGGCCGATCAGCTGCTGCTGCGCGTGCCGATCTACCGGCGGCTCTATCCCTCGATCAAGATGCTCATCGACTCGTTCTCGCCCGAGCGGCGCAGCGCGTTCCGCGCGGTCGTGCTCGTGCAGCATCCGCGCGAGGGAGAGTTCGCGTTCGGCTTCGTCACGAGCGAGCTGACGGTCGAGGCGATGGACGGCAAGCGCGAGATGGTGACGGTGTTCGTGCCGAGCAACAACCTCTACCTGGGCGACATCGCGGTCGTCCCGCGCACCGACGTGATCGCGACGGGACTCACCGTCGAGGAAGGGCTGCGCATCATCCTGTCCGCCGGCACGGCGACGCCGCCGCGCCTGCCGCGCTAGCGCGCCGGGCCGGCGATCTCCAACGCCCACGCTCCGACGATCTCGCCGAGCGGGTAGAGCTTGCCGAAGAAGAAGTGGTCGGCGCCTTCGACGGTGCGGACCGTCGCGTTTGGAACCGCGCTGCCGAGCCGCTTCAGCGCGTCGAGCGGACAGTACGAATCGTTCGTGCCGGCGGCGATGAGGATGCGGCCCGAGACCGACGCGAGCCCGTCGAGGTCCGCGAGGGCCGCCACCGCGAGCGCCGGCGCGACGAGCGCGACACCCGTGAGCGCGGCGCCGGCGCTCGCGCGCTTGATCGCCACGCGCGCGGCGATGGCCGCGCCGAACGAATAGCCGAGCGCCGCCAGCGGCAGCCCCGGCGGGATCGCGCGGTCCACGTGGCCGAGCGCGGCGAGGAGGTCGTCCTGCTCGCCCCGACCTTCATCGTGCGCGCCGGTCGAGGCGCCGACGCCGCGGAAGTCGAAGCGAAGCGTCGCGAGCCCGGCCGCGGCGCACACTTCGGCGGCTCTGACGACGACGGGGTTCTCCATGTCGCCGCCGTACAGGGGATGGGGATGACACAGGGCGACGCCGCCCCTGACGGGTGACGGCACGGCGAGGTGTCCGTCGAGAATGACGTCCGGGGCGACGGCAAGCGTGACCTTGCGCTCGTTTATCATGGCCGCATGAGAATACCGGCCGGGTGCGGGAGCGTCCAACCGGCGTGTTGACCTGCTCCCGCACTCGCCGGCGGCTCGGTGCCTACCTCGACGGCGCGCTCGATGACGCGTCCGCCCGCTCGGCCGAGCGCCATCTCGCGGGTTGTGCCACCTGTCAGGCCGAGGTCGCGCAGCTGCGCCGGCTCAAGAGGCTGATTGCCGAGGTCGCCGCCGTTCCCGAGCCCGACTGGACCGGATTCTTCCCCGGTATCGTGCGCGGCATCCAGGACGAGCGGCTCGCGGCATGGGCGCCGAAGCGGCGCGCGCGGAAGCTCTGGCCACAGTGGGCGATGGGCGGCGCCGCCGTCGCGGCAGGCGCGCTCGCGTTCCTTCTCTGGCAGGGAGGCCGCGCCCCCGGCATCGCGGAGGCGGGTGTCCATGTGCACGCCGCGACGACCGAGAGTCCTGGGGCGGCCGTGATGGTCTACACCCCCGCGGAAAGGGACCTTGCGGTCGTGTGGGTCATCGACAACGACGACGCCGACTGAAGTCGTCCGCTCTCAGGACGTCTTCAGCGCCGACAGCCGGTCGCGCGCGAGCGGCGTCTCTTCCGCCTGCGGGAAATTGTCGATGAGGTACTGCAGGCGCGCCTGCGCGAGCGCCGGCTGCTTCAGGTCGATCAGCGCAAGCGCTTCCTTGAACAGCGCCGCCGGCACCTTCTCGCCGCGCGGATAGTTCGCCACCACGCGCCGAAACTCCACGACGGCCTGCTCGAGCGCTTCGCGCGCCTTCTCGCCCTGTCCCTGATTGCCGTACCCGCGCGCGAGGCTGTGGTGCGCTTCGCCGATCCAGTACTGCGCGTTGCCCGCGAGCTCGTGCTCGGGGAAGCGGCGCAGGAACTCGCGGAAGCCCGCGATCGCGAGCGCGTAGCTCCCCTTGCTGAAGTCGAGATACGACGCCTGATAGATGTCTTGCGGCTGCAGCGCGCCCGTCGTCGGCCGCGGGCCGCCCGCGGCCGGTGGAGCCGATGCCGCGCCGGGCGCTGGAGCCGGCGACGCCGGCGTGGCGGAGCGAGGAGGCGGCGTGGCACGCGCCTGACGGTTCAGCGTCTCGACGCGCGTGCTGAGCTCGTCGACGCGCGAGGAGAGCGCGGCGAGCGTTGCCGACAGGGATTCGAGACGCTGTCCGACGGACGCGACCTGCCGCTCGGCGGCGGCGAGGTGCTCGCGTCCGCGGCGATCGGCGGCCGCGGCGGCGGCGTCGTTCTCCGATTTCGCCCGCTGGAGGACGAGCTGCAGCGCCGCGACGTCCGCGCGGAGCTGTATCAGGTCTTGCTGGGTCGCGGTGCCGGTCATCTCAGCGGCAGCGGCACAGCCGCCCAGCGAAACGAGAAGGGCGAGGAGAAGACCGGGCTTCATCCTCGCCCTGAGCTCGGTCGGCTTTAGCGGGGCTTGACGAGGAACTGGGCGCGGCGGTTCTTGCTCCAGCACTCTTCGTTCTTCTGCGTGCACACCGGGCGCTCCTCACCGTAGCTGATGATCGTGATGCGGCTTGCCTGCACGCCCTGGGAGACGAGGTAGTTCATCGTGGACTTCGCGCGCCGCTCGCCGAGGGCCAGGTTGTACTCGTTCGTCCCGCGCTCGTCGCAGTGACCTTCGATGAGCACGAGCTGGTCGGCGTTCGACTTCAGCCACTGCGCGTTCGCGTCGAGGATCTTCGCGTCGCCCGGGCGGATGTCGTACTTGTCGAAGTCGAAGTAGATCGGCTTGAGCTCGGGAATCGCCGTGAACTCCTTCGGCGAAGGCCGCGGCGCGGGCGCTGCCGTCGCGGGCGCGGGGGCTGCGGGCGCTGCCGCCGCCGGTGGCGGCGCTGGCGCGGCGACGGCCGGGGGAGGCGTGGTCGCGGCGGTGCCGGTCGGCGCGGGCGCCGATGCTGCCGTCGTCGCGGGCCGCTTGGCGCAGCCGGCGAACAACGCCGTGCTGACCACCAATGTCGCTACCAGGAATCGAACACCGCCGGTCACCATGACTCCTCCTTGTGCACGGCTACGCGTGAGTTTCACAGCGACGGCCAATCGTATCACGGCAATCGAGGCGACCACGAAGGACTGGTCGCCTCGGCCGTGCCGCGCGTCACCGGTGTTTGCGCGGAGCCGTCGACGAGCATCGAAAAGATCTGCCACCCGCCGAGACGGCTCGCCTGGAACATCAGATGCCGTCCATTCGGCGCCCACGTCGCGCCCTGGTTGTCGCCGGGCCCGCTCGTGAGACGCCGCGGATTCGAGCCGTCGGCGTTCACCGCCCAGATGTCGTGCGTGCCCGCGCGTTGCGTGTAGACGATCACGTCGCCCTTCGGCGACCAGCGCGGCTGCGTGTGCCGTCCGCCCGACGTCAGCGGGCGCACGCTCGCGCCTTCCGCGTCCATCACGTAGAGGTGTGGCGCGCCGCCGCGATCCGAGATGAACGCGATCTCGCGGCCCGTCGGCGACCACGTCGGCTCGGTGTCGATGCCCGCGTGCCGCGTGAGGCGGCGAAACGTGCCGGTCGCGATCGTCAGCACGTAGATCTCGGGATTGCCGTCCTTCGACAGCGTCATCGCGAGCGTCTTGCCGTCGGGACTCCACGCGGGCGAGCTGTTGATCCCGCTGTACGCGGCGAGCGTCTGCGCGGGCCGCCGCTCGAACGGGAACGCGCGATAGAGATCGGGATACCCCTGCGCGAACGACGTGTACGCGAGCGACCGCGCGTCGGGGCTCCACATCGGCATCAGGTTGATGGAGCCGTTGCGCGTGACGGGCGTGCCGCCCTGGCCGTCGTAGTCGGCCATCATGATTTCCTTCTGGCCCGTGCGTCCCGAGACGTACGCGATCTTCGTGTCGGAGATCCCCGGCTCGCCGGTGAACTGGAGCACGACCTCGTCGGCGATCTTGTGCGAGAGCCGCCGCCACTGCGCGGGCGGGAGATCGAACTTCTTGCTCGCGATGAGCCGCTGCTCCGGCGTCGTGAGGTCGTAGAGCCGCATCTCGGTCTCGACGCGGTCGGCGCGGAAGCTGACGAGCCCGTGCAGGCCCGCGTGCGCGCCGGCCGCGGCGAAGTCCGTCCACGATCTCTTGAGCGCGTCCGGGTTGTTCGGCGGAATCGCGCCGGTGCCCGCGACCACGCTGAAGAGCTGCGAGAACGTGAGGTCGTCGCCGGTCACGGACGCGAGCTGCTTCGCGAGCCCGCCCGTGTCGGTCCCGGACACGACCGTGAATTCCGGCACGGCGATGTTCAGCTTGCGCGAGCCGCCGCCCGTGACGTTGAGGAAGACGTCCACGCCCTGCGCCGACAGGCGGGGCGGCGTGGTGAGCGGGAGCATGAGGGCGAGGACCAGCGTCCCTGCCAGCAGAGCGGTCAGGCTCAGGCGTCGCACGTGATTACCCTCGCGTTCCGGTGTAGTTGAAGCCGAGGTGGACGCGGAGAAACGACTCGGTGAATTCCTTGGGCAGCTCGGGGAACGGCGTGGCGTCCATGATCGCGCGCAGCGCCGTCTGGTCGTAGAGCGTGTTGCCCGAGCTCCTCTCGATCTTCAACGCGGAGACTTTGCCGTCGCGGCCGATCTCGAACACGACGGTGGGCTGCGCGCCGTCGCGCGCGTGCGGATCCCAGCGCTCGCTGATCTTGTTGTGGACCGCGCGCAGGTACCACGCGAATGGAAAGTCCGCCGCGTTCAGCGTGAGCGCGCCGGCGCCTTGCACGGATCCCGTCGGCAGGCCGCGCGGCGGCGGCGGCGCGGGCGGCGTGGTACGCCCGACGGGGCCGGCGGGCGGCGGTGTCGAAGCGGCGACGCGCGGCAGCTCCTTCTCGCCCGGACGCGGCAGCGCGGACGCGCGCGACGGCAGCGAGCGGTCGGGCAGCGCGACGCTCTCGCGCGGGGCGGGCGCGCGCTCCGGAAGGTCGGTGGCCTTCGACGGCGCCTTTGTCGGCTCGCGATCCGGCAGCGACGGCGGTGCGGGCGCGGGCCGCGTCGCCGCGGGATCCGCGGTCTTCGGCAGCGTCGGCTCGGGCGTCGTGCGTCCGCGCGGCGAGCCCTGCGCGGCGATCGCGGGCACGAGGTTCACGACGTACGCCTTCGGCTGGCTCGCGCGCCAGATGTGACCGGCCACGAACACGGCCGTGATGAGCGATCCATGCAGGAGGAAGGAGAGGAAGAGACCGCCGACGGGCACGCGCAGGCGTCGCAGCGCGGGACCCTGACGGCGTCGAACGGTGGCGATCGCCACCGCCATCAGCGATCCCGGATCGGCTCGGTGACCATTCCCAGGCGTTCGATGCCCGCGCGCCGCACCCGGTCCATCGTCTCGACCACGGCGCCGTAGGCGAGCCCGGCGTCGGCCTTCAGATACAGCGTGCGATCGGTGCGGCCCTTGAACGAGTCGCGGAGCTGGGTCTCCAGCGTCGCAAGGGAGACGGGCTTGTCGTTGAGATAGAGCGTGCGGTCCTTCGTGACGGTGAGGATCATCCGCTCCTCGACCGCCGTCGGCTTGGCCGCCGCCTTCGGCAGGTTGACGTCGATGCCGCGGTACATCATCGGCGCCGTCAGCATGAAGATGAGGAGCAGGACGAGGACCACGTCGACGAGCGGGATGATGTTGATCTCGGCCAGCGACGCGCCGATGCGCCGGCCGTCGCCGCCGCCGCTGTCGAGGTTGAACGCCATGCCTACACGCCGTCCTTCGCCGGCCGTGCGAGCTTCGGCGCCGGGCGCGCGACGAGATTCAGGAGGTCCATCGTGAAGCCCTCCATCTCGGTCGCCCAGTGCTTCACGCGATTGACGAAGTAGTTGTAGCCGATGACCGCGGGGATCGCCGCCGCGAGACCGAACGCGGTGGCGATGAGCGCCTCGGAGATACCCGGCGCGACGACCGCGAGGTTCGCCGAGCCCTGCTGGCCGATGCCGTGGAACGACGCCATGATGCCCCACACCGTGCCGAAGAGGCCGATGAACGGCGTCGCGCTCGCGGTGGTCGCGAGGAAGGGCAGGTAGCGCTCGAGACGCGCGACCTCGAGCGCGGAGGCGCGCCGCATCGCGCGGTGCACCGCGTCGAGACGCTCGCCGCTCAATCCTTCGTCGTTGTCGTCGAGCACGTGGTCCACGACCTCGGAGATGCCGGAGACTTCCTGATGCGCGGCGACGTAGAGCTGGGCGAGCGGGCTCTCGCGCAGCTTGCGCGCGGCCGCGAGCACGACCGACGGGCGGCGGCCCTCGCGAAACGCGCGCAGGAAATGGACCGTCTGGCTCCGCACGCGGCGGAGCTGCCACCATTTGTCGACGATCAACGCCCAGCTGACGATCGAGAACAGGGCGAGGATCGCCAGGACCGCCTTCGCGACGGGCCCCGCCTGGAGAACGAGGTCGAGGACGTTGCTGCCAAGAGCATCAGAGGTGGGCAACGGCGCGCTCCTTCGTTTTCGATCATGATAGCCAGCCGCTTCGATAGGTGTCAAATTTTTGGCTGGAAAATCCAGGCGTTCGTTGACTTTTCCGCGGGGGTCCCCGTATAAGGGCAGCGTGAGGACGCGGCTCGGCGCGCTGATCCTCCTGGCCCGCGTCGAACGCGAACAGCGTGACGTTGCCCGTCTCCCGCTTGAGGACGATGCGGCTCACGACGGCGCCCGGCTGATAGGCGACGAGATCCGCCGCGTGATGCACTTCGGTCTTCGTCTCCGTGGCTTCCTCCTTCACGGCGCGGCGCTCGCGCCCTTGATCCGGCCCCACGCGTGGAGGCCGAACGCGGCCGCCGCGAGCAGCTCCGCGAGCCGGCCGGCGGCGCGCGCAACATCGCTTCCCGCGCCGACGCTCGAGGCGGCGACCAGCAGCACGCCGGCGTTCAGCAGCACGAACGCGCCCCACGCGTAGCCGACCGCGCCGCGGCTCGCGCCGCCCTCGAAGCGCGGCAGGATCCAGAACGCGACGCCCATCGTGAGCTGCATCGTCCAGCCGACGAGCACGAGCTCGACGTGCGGGACGAGCGCCCGCGCCATCGCGCCGTAGCGCGCCGACGCCTTCAGCGCCAGCATCGCCGCGCCGAGCGCGAAGCCCGCGACGAGATACGCCAGCGACGCGCGGATGAACCAGACGCTCAGCGCCGGCATGTCAGCGCGCCTTCACGCGCGCGCACGTGTTGACCGCGAACGCGAGCGCGGCGACGAGCTGCAGGGCGGCCGAGCCCACGAGCAGCGCGGGAACATCCAGTACGCGACGCCGAAGATGGTCTGCGTCACCCAGCCCACCATGAAGAGGTGCGTCCACACGGGCGCGAGCGCGTCGAGCGCCGGCCCGTGGGGCAGCGCGAGCGCGACGCCGACGAGGAGCGCGGCCACGAGGTACACGAGCGCCGAGCGCAGGAACCAGCGCGTCAGCGCGGGCATGACGGTATCGTGAAGGCGATGGACCCTCTGGCCGACTCCGCCTGGAGCCAGCCGGCGACGGTCGCCGGCTTCGTGCAATCGGCGCCCAACGAGGTGCTGCTGCGGTTCGCCGCGCGCGAGCGCGCGGCGCGACACGCGGGCCGCGCGCTCGATCTCGGCTGCGGTGCCGGACGCAACGCGATCCCGCTCGCGAGATCGGGATGGCGGGTGCTCGGCGTCGATCTCTCGTGGCCGATGCTCGCCGCCGCCGAGGCCCGCGCGCGGGAGGACGCGCTCGCGCGCCGGGTGCACCTCGCGCTCGCGCCGATGGACGCCCTGCCGGTCCGCGCCGCCAGCGTCGACCTCGTGATCGCGCACGGCGTCTGGAACCTCGCGCGCTCGGCGGAGGAGTTTCGCCGCGCCGTGCGCGAGGGCGCGCGCGTGGGGGCGCCCGGCGCCGCGCTGTTCGTCTTCACGTTCTCGCGCCACACGCTCCCGCCCGACGCGGCGCCGGTGCCGGGCGAGCCGTTCGTGTTCACGCAATTCTCGGGACAGCCGCAATGCTTCCTGACGGAGTCCCAGCTCGTCGACGAGTTGGCGGATGCGGGCTTCACGCGCGATCTCTCGGTGCCGTTGACAGAGTACAACCGGCCGCGGCCCGGCGCTCTGCCCGCCGGCCGCGTGCCGGTCATCTACGAAGCCGCGTTCCGGTGCGCGCGCTGACCGAGCGGCTCGACGACGCCTCAGATCGTGGCGAGGTCCGCCGCCTCGTACGCGCGCAGCAGCCGCTCGACCTCGCGCGGCCCGAGCAGCGCATCCGCGAGCTCGAACAGGACGTCGTTCTCCTTCGCGATGTGCGCGCGCAGCAGGCACGCGTACTCGCGCGCGAGCCTCCGGCGCTCGGCGACCGGCGCCTCGCCCATCGCGCGCACGAGCGCGCGCCCGGCCTCGTGCTCCTCGAGCATCACCGCGATCGGGCCGCCGTCACGCGGCAGGCCGGCCGCCTCCAGCGCGGGGAACAAGAGCCGCTCCTCCTTCGCGTGGTGCCGCTCGTCGGCGAACGACCCGAGCCACGCGAGGAGCCGGGGCCACGCGAGCGGGTCGACGTCGTCCGCGGCGCGCCCCGCGAGGCCCTCCAGCACGTCGAGCGTCTGGAGGATCACCGCGTGCTCCTCGCGCAGCGACGCCGTCGCGCTCATGCCGCGCTGCGCGCGCCGTACGGCACGACGAGTGTCGGAATCCGCGTCGCCCGCCGCAGCCGCGCCACCACCCCGCGCCGGACGAAGCCCGTGAGCCGCGGGCGACGATGGCGCGCCATCACGATGAGGTCGGCGCCGACCGCTTCCGCCTCGTCGACGATGCCCGTGATCGGTTCGGTCACGCGGACCACCGACGTCACGATCGCGCCATCGAGCCGCCGCGCGATGCCGGCGAGATACGCGCGGGCCTCTCCCTCCAGGCGCTCGGTTTCCTCGTCGCTGAAGACGACCACGCGGACTCCGTCGTCGGAGCGCACGGGGCCCGGCGGCGTGACGATGCGCACGAGATGCACGGCCGCGTCCTGGATGCGCGCGAGGCTCGCCACGAGCGGCAGCACGTTCTCGCTGTCCGGCCGCCCGTCGAGCGGCACGAGAATCGTGTGGCGCGAGGTGGCGGCGGCATGCGGCGGCGGAGTGCCGAGAGGCACGGGACGCCGCGACGCCTCGGGCAGCGCGAGACACCCCTCGCGACAGCCGTGCACGAAGTTCGGGTTCGAGCACCGCTCGACCCGCGGCCGCCGGCCAAGGAGCGCGGCCGCCGCGGCGGCCAGCGGAACCACCCGCAGCTGCGCCTCTTCGCCCGCGCGCGGGCACGTGAGGCGGACGGGCCGGCGCCAGGACGCGAACGCGGTCACGCCGACGGGCACGGCGACGAACAGAAGCGCGACGACGACGAGGCCGAGCACGACGATCAGCGGATTCATGGCATCAGCTCCTGTTCACGCCGCCGACGCGGCCGTGAGCTTGCGATAGCGCTGCAGGCCGAGGAGCGCGGCGCCGAGCGCCGCGGTCTCGTGGGGCTCGTCGGGAACGTTGATCGGCACGCCGAGCTTCTCGCGCAGCGCCGCGACCATGCCCGCCTGGCGCGCGACCCCGCCGATGAACGTGACCTCGCCGTCGAGGCCCACGCGCTTGAGAAGGCCGAGCGCCCGGTCCGCGAGCGAGTCGTGGATGCCCCGCAGGATGTTCTCGACGGTCGCGCCTTCGGAAACGTGGTTGATGATCTCGGACTCCGCCAGCACCGCGCACACGCTCGAGATCGGCTGCGGCTTCGCCGCCGCCAGCGACAGCGTCCCGATCTCCGGCACCGCGACGTCGAGATACTTCGCCGCGCGCTCGAGGAAGCCGCCCGAGCCCGCCGCGCACTTCTCGTTCATGTGGAACTCCTTGACCTTGCCGCCGTCGCGCAGCTTGATCGCGCGCGAGCACTGCGCGCCGATGTCGAGGACGAACTTCGTGGAGGGGAACTGCGCGGCGGCACCGCGCGCGCCGCACGTGAGGTCGGTGATCTGGATGTCGCGCCCGGCGATCGCGTAGCGGCCGAGCCCGGTGGTGGCCACGTACACCACGTCGTCGCCGCCCGCGACGGCGCGCGCGCCGCGCAGCGCCTCGTCGGCGACCTGCTCGAAGTCGGCCCTCGTGCGGACGGACGCGCGGCCGCGCGGCTGCCCCGCGGCGTCGACCAGCACGCACTTGGTGGTCCCTGACCCGATGTCGATGCCGGCGATGAGCATGGTCAGGCTCCCGTTGAGCTCGCGGGCGCTGTTGAACTCGCGGGCGCCCGGGCTTCGCCCGCCCGCTCGGTTGCAGACCCGCGCTCGAGCGCGAACAGCGCGGCGCCGAGCGCGCCCAGGTAGTGGCCGTCGGGGCTGACGTTGATCGGGCGGCCGAGCACGGCTTCGAGCGCGCGCACCATGCCGACGTTGCGCGACACGCCGCCGGTGAAGGTGATCTCGTCCTCCACGCCGACGCGGCGGACGAGCGCCATCGTGCGCGTGGCGATCGCCTTGTGGACGCCGCCGAGGATGTCCTCGACGGTCTTCTTCTGGGCGAGGTACGAGAGGATGTCGGACTCGACGAACACCGTGCACACGGAGGTCAGCCGCACGGGGGCGACGGCCTCCAGCGACCGCCGCCCGAGCTCGTCCAGCGAGACGCCGGTCACGTCGGCGGCGGCGGACAGGAACCGTCCGGTGCCCGCCGCGCACTTGTCGTTCATGGAGAAGTCCACGACCGCGCCGTCCGGCCCGACCTTGATCGCCTTCGTGTCCTGGCCGCCCATGTCGATGACGGTCCGCGTGCGCGGAAACGCGGCGTGCGCGCCCCGCGCGTGGCAGGTGATCTCGGTGATCTGCGCGTCGCCGAACGTGACCTTGTAGCGCCCGTACCCGGTGCCGACGACGGCGCCGATCGCCTCGCGCGGGATCGCGGCGCTCTCCAGCGCCCTCGCGAACGCGGTCTCCGCGGCGCGCGTGACGTTCGCGCCGGTGTTGATCAGGACGCGCGCGACGATCTCGCGCGCGCCGTCCACGATCACGGCCTTGGTCTGCGTGGAGCCGACGTCGACGCCCGCGCCGAAGCTCATCGCCCCCTCCTCAATGCGCGGCCACGAGGCGCCGGTGCTCGAGCGCCTCGAAGAACGCGTCGACCCGGTTCCGGATCTGCGCCTCCGCGTAGTAGCGCGGGTCCTCGAGGTCGGACTCGACGAGCAGCGTCGGCACGCCGAGCTCCCGGGTGAAGTACTCGCGCATGTCGCCCTGCCCCGCGGAGAAGAGCCGGCAGGACTTGATCGAGTGGATGACGAGCGCGTCCGCCTCCCACTCCTCGACGTACCGCTTGATCTGCGCGTAGCGCGCCACGATCGAGCGGTTGGTCAGGTTCTCGTACAGCATCTGCTCGGCGATCGACTCGAGCGGCCGGCGCGGGTCGTGCCGGAAGCCGAACTCCCAGATGCCGCCGACCGTCGAGTACGTCGACTGCACCGCGACGGCGCCCCACCGCGTGAAGAGGTTCCTGAAACTCCGGTAGTAGGGATACGGCGGCGGGCCTTCCACCACGGTCCGAAAGCGTTCCTCCGAGAGCGGGCCCCGTCCCTCCGCGGCGAGACGCTCGAACTCCTCCACCGCCGCGTCGAAGAACTCGGCGGCCTCCACCGTCCCGCGCAGCACGTTGATCGGCCCCATCATGTTGATGGAGTCGAAGTACGCGTCGAACGGCGCGGGGCGCCGCTTCGTGAGGTGCTTGCAGCGCGCGTACCCGTCCTGGGCGCGCACCGACAGCGCGAGGCGCTCGCGGAGCGCGTCGATGTCGAAGCGCCGCCCGGTGAGCGACTCGCAGAGCGCGATGAGCTCCTCGAGCTGCGCCACCACGTAGCGCACGTCGGCGTCCTCGAGCCGGTCGGTGCGCGCGAACGGGACGTCGAGCATGAAGAGCCGGCTGCCCGAGATGTCGGCGAGGTGCTCGAACCACTTCACGTAGACGTTGCAGCCGACGTAGTTGCACACGACGATCGAGGGAAACGGGATCGGCGTGCCCGGCCCCATGCCGCCGTCGAGCGCGAGCCCGACGTCGGCTTTCACGTACGCGCAGTTGTCGCTCGAATAGCCGGCCTGCTCCGCCTTGAGGATGAGCGGCAGCGACCGGTGCCGGATCGCGTTCTGCAGCGCCACGACCTCGGGGAACATCGGCAGGACGTGACAGGCGCGCAGCAGCTCCACGCAGTTGCCGGAGATCATGGTGGCGCCGGTCGTGACGCCGTCCGCCTCGGCGCGCGCGAGCTCTCCCATCCAGTCCGCCATGAGCTCGCGCGACCGCTGGTGCACGATGCCCTGGTATTGCCGCTCCGTCACCGGCTGCGCCATGGCGTCGCCTCCGCCTACTCGAACATCAGGCTTTCGACGAACGTCTCGATCTCGTTGCGCGTGCGTTCGAAGGTCCACATCTTTTCCTCGAACTCGACGGTCATGTACGGGACGCCCGCGCGGTCGAGGCCCTGCTTCATCAGCACGTAGTCGAAGAGCGCCGGCTCGCAGAACTTCGCCGGCATGAAGATCACGGCGTCGGCCCGTGCGCGCCGCACCTTCTCGAGGAGTCCGTCCGCGCGGTGCTCGCGGCTCTCGTGGCGCGTCGACGATGCGAGGGCGCGGTTCACGTACGCGGCCGCCAGCGCGAGGAACGGGTTGCCGTGATCCGGCACGTCGTCGCGAAACCAGCGCCATCCGAGGAGGAAGTCGTCCTCGACGACGTAACAGCCCGCGTCCTCGAGGACCTCGAGGAGCCCGAGCGGCGGCTGCTCGCAGAACGCGCCCTCGACGACCACGCGCAGCCGGTCGCGCGGTCGCCCTTCGCGCGCGGGCAGCGCGGCCAGCAGCGGGTCGAGCATCTCGATCGCGTCCTCGGCCGGCACGAGCGTGGCGGCGCGCAGCACCGCGTAGAAGTCCGGCGTGGTGATGCGGTGCGGGGCCTCCGCGCGCAGCGCGTACAGCGCGCGCAGGCGCGCGCGCAGCGCGTTGTACGCCGCGATCGACGCCGCGAGCGCCGGCTCGGTCACCTTCAGGCCCCACGCCGCTTCGAACGCTCTCGCGACCCGGCGCAGCTCGCTCGCGAGGTACGGCACGACGGCGGGCGACGTGGAGTTCTGCGGCAGGTGCAGGTACTCGACGACGACGTCGCCGAAGTTGCGCCGGTAGACCGCGCTCAGGTTGCGGGCGACGTCGCAGATGTTCGAGAACACGAACCCGTCGATGCCCTCCACGTGGCCCTGGAAGCCGAGCTCGAGCGTCGACTTCGCGATCGAGCACACGAACGACTGGAAGCGGGCGTCCGCGTGCGTGAGCTCGACGCTCGTGCCGCCGCCGAGCAGCGAGAGCGGCAGCATCCCGCCCGCGTGGATGATCTCGGCCGGCGCCCACACAGGGTAGACGGCCACGGCGCGCCCGCCCGGATGCGCCGCGCGCCACCGCGAGGCGACGCTCCCCGGCGGCTCGGCGATGAGCGAGCGGCAGCGCGCGAAGATCTCGTCCGGAGTCATGCCGTGACCTCCTCGACCGGGCCCGGGGCGAGGAATCCGTGGAGGAAGAGCGTGGTGACGTCGGCCGCCAGCGCGCGCGCGTCCGTGCGGGCGCGCACGAACGGCCGTGTCGCGATGCCGTTGAGCATCGCCAGCAGCAGGCTCGTGGCCGCCTGCAGCTCGTCCGCCGTGCGGCCGCGCGGATCGAGCGCCTGCAGGACGGCGCCGGCGCGGTGCAGGTACTGGGCGCGCTTGGCGGCGATCTCGCCGCGCTGCGCGCCCGCGAGGAGCTCCCAATCGCGGTTGATGACCTTCAGCGCCGCGGGCTCCTCGAAGGCGAACGTGAGGTGCGTGCGCACCAGCGCGCGCAGCTTTCGCTCGGGAGTGCGCGCGTCGGAGACGGCGAGGTCGAGCGCGGCGAGCAGGCGGTCGAGCGCGCGGTCGAGGACGAGGAAGAGCAGCTCGTCCTTGCCGCCGACGTAGTGATAGAGCCCGGCGAGCGACAGCCCCGCCGCGCGCGCGATGTCGCGGATCGACGCCTGATGGAAGCCGCGGCGCGCGATGATGTCGCCCGCCGCGTTCAGGATGCCGTCGATCCGCGTACCGATCATCGCGCCGAACCTCCGACCGATCGCGCGTTCAGTCGAGACGCAGCGTAGCGGCGCCGGCGGCGGAGAACATGCGCCGCACGCCTCATTTTCGTGGGCCACCCGCACCATGCCGGGGCGGCGATGCGGCGAACGCACTAGAAGATTGGTGCATTCGCACCATTGGCCGCGGGCGCGCCCGATCCTAGGATGCGCTCCGTGTTCGACTGGCTGCGGTGGCTGCCCGAGAACGTCTCGACGTACGGCAGCGACGTCGACGCCGTGCTCGCGATCATCTGGTACACCACCGTCGTCTGGTTCTTCCTGACGATCGGGACGATCGGCGCCTTCCTCGTCCTCTACCGGCGGCGTGAAGGCCGCCGCGCGGCCTACGTCCGCCGTCGGTAGGATTCTGGCCGCTACGCCATAGCGCTGGACGATTTTCGACCGGTTCTCGCACGGCCAACCAGGCACATTTTTCCGCAACCCCCGGCAAAGATTACCGTTCTCAGATCTGGTACTCGTCTTGCGATCTGGCCCGCCCATGGTCGTTCGATCAGCTCTGGACCGCGGCGAGCGGCTGCGGGAGGCGGCGTGGATCCTGGTCCCGGTCGCCGTCGTGCTCGTGCTCGATCTCTGGCTCGACTTCCTGGGCGCGCCCGTGTGGGCGAAGGTGAAGGTGGCGAAGCCGGAGACCGACCTGGCGCTCGGAGCGCTCTCCGTCCTGGCCGCGCATGCCGCGGAGCCTCGCGCCGTCCTCGAGCGCTTCCTCACCGGGGTCGCGGCCACCCCGCTCCGCGACCTCACGATCGAGCAGGACCTCACGGTCTTCAACCCGGAGGGCCGCGCCGCGTTCGTGACCGGCACCCAGCGCGTCGTCGTGAAGCTGCCCGACATCCAGCGCGTCGAGCAGACGCTCGAAGGCCGGCGCGAAGTGCGACTGACCGTGCGCGGACGCTCGTGGCGGCGCGCCGGCGACGGGCCCGTGACGCCGATTCCGCCGGAGGGAGGGCAGACGATCGCGCTCGCGGTGCCCCTGCATCGCAGCGTGGACGAGGTCCTCGCCGAGTGGCGCACGCTCGGCGTCCGGGACGATCGATCGCACGAGGCGCGCATGGGCGGGCGCACGGTGACCGTCATCGGCGCGCAGGCTGGCGAGCGCGATCGTCCCGCGGCGTGGATCGATCCCGAGTACGGCATCGTACGGTTCGTCGCGCGCGAGCCCATCACGACGGGCTCGGTCCTGACCGACGTGGTGTTCTCGGACTACAGGCCGCTGCTCGGTCCGCTGTTCTTCCCGCACCGCCAGGAGACGTTCCGGTCCGGCAAGCTGATCCTCCGGCTCATCGCGCGATCGGTCGCGGTCAACACGAGCCCTCCGGAGTCGCTCTTCGATCCCGCGGGATTGAAATAATCCCGGCCCTCCGCGACTGCCGACTATCTGGACACGTGCGGGTCGTCGGCGATCCAGAAGCGTAACGGCAGCGTTCGCGAGCGCGTGATCCCGACGCGCGGTCCGCGCGCGATCCGAAAATCGCGCGGGCGATCGGGCGGCTCGACCGTCAGCGCTCCGCCCAGAAGGCTCGCGCCGTTGTCGCGGAGCGAGACGCCGAGCGCGCGCGTCACGTTGCCCGGGCCGCTCGCGAGCCTCGGCGAGCGCGCGTCGACGCCGCGCCGGCGCGCCATCGCGCGCAGGCCCGCCACCGGCTCGAGCGCGCGAATCAGGACGCAGCCCGGCCGGCCGGCGGGGCCCGCGATCGCGTTGAGACACGTGTGGAGCCCGTACGCGGCAAACACGTACGCGACGCCTCCTTCGCCATAGAAGAGGTGATGACTCCCGGGGCGAAACGCGGCGTGGGACGCTTCGTCTTCCGGGCCGAGATACGCCTCGACCTCGACGATCCGTCCTGCCGTCACCGTGCGTCCACGGCGCGACACCAGGACGCAGCCCAGCAGATCGCGCGCGACCGCCGGAGCGGAGCGCAGGTAGAAGCGAAGCGGGAGCGGGATGCGCGTCCTCCGCGAGTGCTACGACGAGCGCGCGAGCCGTTCTTTCACGAGCGCGCGAAGACTGTCGAGATCGAAGGTGCGCGCGTCGCGGGCCGGCGGCGGCGCCTCCGTCTTGAGCCCGGTCTCGGTGATCACGACGCAAAAGCGCTGCGCGGGATCGACGCGGCGCTCCTCCAGCATCCGCGCGAGGACGGCCAGCGCGGCGACGCCGCTCGGCCCGGCCCAGACACCTTCGGCGCGCGCCAGACGCTCCTGCATCGCGAGGATCGCGTCGTCCTCGGCGTCTCCGGCGTCGCCGCCGAGCTGGCGCAGCAGCCGCAGCGTCCACGCCCCCTTCCGTCCCGGATCGCCGACGGCGAGGCCTTCGGCGACCGTGTAGCCGATCTTCAGCGGGACGATCTCGCCGCGCGCCCGGAACGCGCGGACGATCGCGTTGGCGCGCGCCGCCTGCGCCCCGATCATGCGCGGCGCGCGCTCGATCCAGCCCGCGGCCGCCATCTCGAGGAAGCCGCGCGCGGTCGCGATGAACGTCTCGCCGACCGCGACCGGCGCCACGACGACGTCGGGCACGCGCCAGCCGCTCTGCTCCGCGATCTCGTACGCGAGCGTCTTCTTGCCCTCGTGCTTGTAGGCGTTGCGCGAGGCGCCGCCGTCGAAGAACCACCGCTCGTCCACGAGCCGATCCCACAGCGTGATGAGGTCGTCGTACACGCCCTCGTACAGCACGAGATCGGGCGTGGTCGCCGCCATGTGGAGAAGCTTCGGCGCCGCGGTGCTCACGTACGAGAACACGAGCGCGTGGAGCCCGGCGCGCGCGGCGTACGCGGCGATCGACGATCCCGCGTTCCCGGAGCTCACGACCGAGATGGCGCGGAACCCGAACTGCAGCGCCGCCGCGACCGCGGTCGTCGACGAGCGGTCCTTCACGGTGCCGGTCGGATTCATGCCGTCGAATTTCACCGTGAGCCCGCGCACCCCGAGCTCGCGCGCGAGCCGCGGGCAGTCGAGCAGCGGCGTGTCGCCTTCGCCGAGGCTCACGCGGTGCGCGCGATCGGCGATCGGCAGCACCGGCGCGTAGCGCCACAGGCCCCGGCCATCGAGCAGCCCCGGCCCGCGCGCGCGGAGCGTCGCCGTGTCGTAGCGCAGCTCGAGGAGTCCGCCGCACGTCTCGCACGCGAGGCGGTAGCCGAGCGGATGTTCGCGGCCGCAGTCGATGCACGCGAGCCCGGCGGCGAGCGACTCGCTCACGCGTGGCCCAGGACGCTCATGCGCGCCCGAGGCGATCGCGCATCGTGGCGATGATCTCCTCGACGCGATGGCGCACGGTGTGCTCGGCCATCGCGCGACGGCGCGCGTTCTCGCCGATCGCGCGCGCCTCGTCCGGGTGCGCGAGATAGTACGTGAGCTGCCGGCGGAGCTCGGCGAGATCGCGATACGCGACGGCTTCCTCGCCGGGCTTGAAGAGCTGCGGCAGCTCCTCCTTGAGATCGACGACCTGGCAGGCGCCCGCGGCCGCGAGCTCGAACGCGCGCGTGTTCACGCCGACGATGTCGTTCATCGGGTGGTGCGGGTTCAACGACAGCGTGGCGCCGCAGTAGATCGCGAGCTTCGCCGGGCCGTCGACGTAGCCGCCCGCGATGCGCCGGGCGAGGGTCGCGTCCCCCCCGCGCCATCCCGGACCCCATACGCGCACCGGAAAGTCCGCGAGCTCGCGCACGAGCCGCTCGCGATACGGATAGCGCGCGCCGACGAGCGCGACCACGCCCTCGAGCTCGGTCTTTCGCGCGGGGTCGACGGGCACGGGGTGATGGAGCGACGGCACGCAGTACATCGGAAGGTAGGCGAGGTTGCGCAGGCCGACCATCTCGAGCTGCCGCAGCGCGTACCGCTCTTTCGTGAAGAAGAGGTCGTACGGCTCGATCTGCTCGAACGGCATCATCCAGAGCGGGTTGTCGGGGAACACGTTCATCAGGACGGCGCGCGTGGCGCGCTTCACGCGGCGCAGCACCTCCGGATCGAGGGGCCCGCCCTTGATCACGAGCACGGCGTCGGGACGCTGCGCGCGCGCATGACGCTCGAGGCGCCGGTTCAGCGCGCGCTGGTACGCGAGCTTCGTGGACTTGTTCTTGTAGAGGACGTTGTCGCGCCGGTAGGGAAAGAGGTCGACGTCGTGGCCGAGTGCCCGCAGCTCGTCGGCGAAGTCCATGCCCATGAGCCCCGCGCGCGCGTACGGCAGCACGACGAGCCAGCGCATGCGCGCTAGCCTAGCAGCTTGGAGCTACCTGACCGCGTGCTTCGTGCGCCGGCGCGGCGCGCCGCGCTTCGAGCGCCGGCTCTGCGAACGTGCGTCGCGGGACGACGTCGCGCGAGCGCGCGCGGGACGAGCGGCGCCGTTCGCCGGGACGGGCGCCGGCGCGCCCGCGGAGCGCTCCGCGGCGGCGGCGGTGCGGAAGGTGATCGAGAACTGCGGATCGACGAGCGCGGCCGTCGCGACCAGCGCGACGTCGGCGCCCTCGCGCAAGAGGTGCAGCGCGCGGCCCGTGGACGTGATCCCGCCCACACCGAGCACCGCGCGATCCCACGCGCCGGCCTTGCGCCACGCGAGCATCTCTTCCACCTGGCGCGCGCACACGGCGAAGGTGTCCGCGCCCACGACGTCCGCGAGATCGCGGCCGGCGCCGTCGAACGCGGCCTTGCCCTCCTCGTCGACCACGCGGCGGAGGACCCCGTGCACCAGCACGAAGCCGTTCGTCCACGGCGCGAGCTTGGTCGCCGTCTCGTGGAGCAGCCGCGGCGACCGGAACATGCCGACTTTCGCGACGATCGGCTCGCTGATCGTGGTCCGCACGCGATAGAGGATCTGCGCCGAGAGCGGGACGTTCTCGAAGATCATCTGCACGTGCTCGGCGAACGGATCCGGCACGTTGAGGTGCACCTCGATCGCGTCGGCGCCGGCCTCGACCGCCCAGCCCGCGCAGCGCGCGTAGTCGGCGATCAGCGACTCCGGGTCACCGCCCGGCGGCAGCGCGCCGGCCACGCTCACGATCAGCAGCTGGCCCTGGGAGAGCGCGTCCTTCGCGCGGCGGACGTCCTTGCGCCAGACGTCCGGCTCCATCGACGGCATGCCGAGCGACACTGCGAGCGTCACCGCGCCGTTCATGTGAGGCCGGCGCAGCGCGACGGCAGCCTGCTCGCGGCTCTCGACGAGGCGGATGTTCGGCAGCGGGTACGCCGGGCGGAACGCCGACGTCACGGTGGCGTAGGTGAGGACGTCGTAGCCGAGACGCGCGTAGCCCGCGATCCACTTGGCGTTGAGCAGGGGCCCGGCGGCGATGCCGAGACGCGAGGTGATGTCCCGATCGAAGAGTCGGCCGGGGGGCGCGGATGGAATTCGACGCACACGGGGAAGCGCCGGAGCGTGGCCGTAGTTCCACGCGTAGGATCGATCGGCGCGGTAGACCGTTTGCGAGATCGCCACCACTCCTTCCGTCGCCTGAGGCTGAGGCAAACGACAGTATATCACATACTTAGGGCGGCGATCGCTTTGGTCTGACCTAACGAGATCTCAGCGAAATTCGGGCATCACCTCCCGCGCGATCAGATCGAGCTCGCGCATGATGTGCTGGTGCGGCATGCCGGGGAAGAACGTGCGGCAGATGAGATGCGTCATGCCGTACTCGTCGACGAACTTCCGGATCTTCGGGATCACCTGGTCCGGTCCGCCGATGAGAAACCGGTCTTCCATCAGCTTGTCGAGGTCGGTGGCGATGCTCGCGTCGATGAACGGATGGCGCCACCCGCCCGCGTACTCCTTGCGGTACGCGACCATGATGTGCTCCTCGGCGAGCTCGCGCGCCTTCTTGTCGGTCTCCGCGATGATCAGGTCCCGCGTGAGCGGCCACTCCGTGATCGGCGCGGTGTTTCCCGCGGCGGCACGATTGGCGAGGAACTGATTCTTACCTTTGAGAAGCCGCTTCAGGTCGGCGGTGGGGCCGGGGATCCAGTTGTCGGCCAGCGTCGCGGCGCGCTTGAGCGTGATGTCGCCCCAGCCGCCGATCCACAGCGGCGGGTGCGGCTTCGCGACGGGCTTCGGCTCGATGCGGCCCTCGACCGTGTAGTACGTGCCCTTGAAGCTCAGCGTGTCCTGCGTCCAGAGGCCTTTCATGATCGCGAGCTGCTCTTCGAAGCGCGCGCCGCGCTTCTCGAGCTCGACGCCGTAGAGCGCGAACTCGTCGGGCTTGTAGCCGATCGCGATGCCGAGAACCGCGCGTCCGTTCGACATCACGTCGAGCATCGCGACGTCCTCGGCGAGCCGCACCGGATGATGGAACGCGGCGACGACGATGTCGGTGCCGAGGATCATCCGTGACGTCCGCGTGGCGAAGCCCGCGAGGACCGTGAGCGGCGACGGCCAGTAATGATCGGTGACCGCGTGGTGCTCTTCCATCCACACGGAGTCGAAGCCGAGCTCCTCGGCGCGCGTGACTTCTTCGAGCGCTTCCTTGTAGTAGTGTCCGCCCTCGATGGGGATGAAGCCGATCTTCAGTCTCGCCATGCGGCCATTGTCCTACAACACGCGCGGCGGTACGCTCGCGCCGCACAGGAGGGTGCCATGCCGATCATCAACGGATTCGAATCGCTGAAGACCCTGCCCGAAGAAAAGATCTCCGACCGGATCTCGCGGCGCGTGCTCTCGGGAGACAAGAGCATGGTCGTGTGGTGGTCGATGAAGGCGGGCGCGCACGCCGCGGCCCACAAGCATCCCAACGAGCAGGTGTTCTGGGTCACGTCCGGCTCGATGGACATCCGGATCGGGAACGACCGCCGCGTGTGCCGCGCGGGCGACGTCGGCGTCATTCCCGGCGGCGTCGAGCACGAGGCGTGGTTTCCCACCGACTGCGAGGTGATCGACGTGTTCGCGCCCCGCCGCGAGGATTTCCTCACGGCCGAGGCTCCGGCGTACATGCGGAAGGGGTAACACCGCGGTTCACCCGATCCAGGAGGGCAGCCATGCAGCCAGGTTGGCTCAAGCAGTACTACCATCAGCACGTCGTCGGCGAAGCGGAGCATGGCACGGAGCAGGAAGGGCACGAGGTCTCGCGTCGCGATTTCGTGAAGACCGGATTCGTCACCGGAGTCGCTGCCGGGATGGCGGTCGCGCAGGCGACGGGCGGCGCGACGCCGGCGCAGGCACAGACCTTCGCGAACCCGCTCGCGACCCAGTGGTGGCCGGGCCCGTGGGGCCCGCAGGACGAGCAAGGCGCCGGGCGCCGCATCACGCCGGCGAAGGTTCTCGAGGCCGCGAAGCTGATCAAGACCGGCAAGGTCTATCCGCTCGGCCGCGTGCTCGAGAAGGGGATTCCGGTGTTCGGCGAGCGGCTCGGCGCGCACGTCGTGATCCCGGGCACGCCGACGGGCGGGCCGTTCGGGAAGCACGAGCTCTTCTATCACGACGAACTGTTCGTCGGGGAGATCGGGCAGGCGGGCTCGCAGTTCGACGGGCTCGGTCACATCGGCATGCGCGCGGGCGACGGCAAGATCCGCTACTACAACGGCCTGACGCAAGAAGAGGTCGGCGGAACCTACGGGCTCAAGAAGCTCGGCGCCGAGCACCTGAAGCCCTTCTTCACGCGCGGCATTCTCCTCGACGTCCTGGCGCTGAAGGGCGGCGGCGCTCGCCTGCCCATCAACTACGTGATCACCGTGCAGGACATCATGCAGACGCTGCAGAAGCAGAACATCAAGGAGCCGGGCGAAGGCGACGCGGTGATCTTCCACACCGGCCACGGCTCCCTGTGGAAGAAAGACAACGCGGAATTCAACAAGGGCTGCCCGGGCCCCGGCATCACCGCGGGGAAATGGCTCGCCGAGAAGAAGGTCTGCGTCGTCGGCGCCGACACGTGGCCGGTGGAAGCGGTCCCCGGGGAGAATCCCGACCTGCCGTTCGGCTGCCACACGATCTGGATCACCATGAACGGGATCCACATCAACGAGAACCTCTACACGGAAGACCTCGCGAAGGACAAGGTCTACGAGTTCGCGTGGTCGTTCAATCCGCTCCCGCTCAAGGGCGCGACCGGATCGCCGGGGAATTCCGTCGCGATCGCCTAGGCTCACCAGGAGTTCCATCGCGTCGCCGGAGAGGGGCGAGAGCCTCTCCGGCGGCGCGCGGTGATATAACGGAGACGGATGGGCGATCAATTCACGCCTGAGGAGCACGCCCGCCTCGCCCGGCACTTCACCGATCCCGACGGGCCCGTCTTCGCGCTGATCGATCTTCCCGAAGTCGTCAAAGGGGCCTTGTTCGCGCGGTACTCGCGCTCGCCGAAATCGCTGAAGCGGCTGTGGCTCGACGAGTTCGGCGGCGCGACCGAAGCCGCCCGCGAGACCGCGGTCGTCGACACCCGGCGCGCCGAGCAGCTCTACGAGCGCATGCTGGTCGAGTACGGCGACGATTCCGTCGCCCAGCTCGGCGGTGTGCACCTCGCGGTCGAGGGCGCGTCGAACATCCTCACCAAGGTGCTCGAGTGGGGCCGGCTGATGGCGTACCTCGAGCAATCCACACGCTACGTCCCGTACGACGATCGGCCCGACGGGCGCTGGCGCTATCACGTGCCCGAGGAGCTGACGGGCACGCTGCGCGAGCGCTACGTCACGACGATGGACGCCGCGTTCAGCACGTACGCGGCGTGGGTGCCCCGGCTGCGCGACTTCTTCGCGGCGAAGTTCCCCCGCGGCGAAGGCGATTCGGACTTCGCGTATCGCATGACGATCCGCGCGAAGGCGCTCGACACCCTGCGCGGGCTCCTGCCGGCGGCGACGATCTCGAACGTCGGGATCTACGGCACCGCGCAGGCGTACGAGCAGCTGCTGCTCCGCATGCGGTCGCATCCGCTCGCCGAGGTCCGCGCGTGCGCCGGCGCGATGCTGCGCGAGCTGCGCAAGGTCATCCCCGCGTTCCTCAAGCGCGTGGACGCGCCCGACCGCGGTGCCGTGTGGTCCGCGTACCTCGCGGAGACGCGGAATGCCGTCGCGGACGTGACGCGCGCCGTGCTCGCCGGGGTGCAGGCGGAGGCACGCGACGAGGTCACGCTGACGGAGTTCGATGCCGACGGAGAGGTGAAAGTCGTCGCGGCCGCGCTCTACGCGAGCGCGACGCTGCCCGACGATCAGCTCCTGGCGCTCGCGCGGCGGATGAGCGAGGCGGAGCGCACGGCGGTGCTCGACGCGTATATCGGCAAGCGGCGCAATCGCCGCCATCGCCCGGGCCGCGCGCTCGAGCGCACCGCGTATCGCTTCGACGTCCTCTCGGACTACGGCGCGTTCCGCGACCTGCAGCGGCACCGCCTGCTCACGCTCGAGTGGCAGCGCCTCACGCCCGCGCACGGCTACGTGATGCCGGAAGCGGTGGAGGAAGCGGGCGCGGCCGACGATTTCCGGCGCGTGGTCGACGACGCGGCGGAGCTGCACGACGCGATCGTCGCGGCGGGCCTGCCCGAGGTGGCGCCGTACGCGGTGTCGATGGCGTACCGCGTGCGGTTCTACATGGCGATGAACGCGCGCGAGGCGATGCACGTGATCGAGCTGCGCAGCGCCCCGCAGGGACACCCCGCGTACCGCAGGATCGCGCAGGCGATGCATCGCCTGATCGCGGACCGCGCGGGCCATCGCGCGCTCGCGGCCGCGATGCTGTTCGCGGATCACTCGGCCGTCGACCTCGAGCGCCTCGAGGCCGAGCGCGCGGCCGAGCGCCGCCGCGGCCGTCAGTCGCCGAACGCTATGGCGTGACGATCACGCCGCGGCGAAATCCCCTTTCGCGCGGGCCAGCAACGCCGGGTCGGCGAGCAGGTCGTACGTCGTCCGGGCCATCGCCTTCGCCGCCTTCAGCGTCCCCGCGTGCGCCAGCGGCGCCGCGGCCGCCGCCTCGAAGTCGCGCGAGTGGATCGGCGTGCCCTCCGGCGCGATCTTCATCAGCGGCTGGATGCAGGGGACGACCTGGCTGACGTTGCCGACGTCGGACGAGCCGAGGCGATCCTTCACTTCCGGCGACTCGGTCTCGCCGAGCGCGCGCAGGTTCGCCCGGAACGCGTCGAGCAGCGCCCCGTTCTTCTTCAACGGCTCGTACGCGGTGTCCTTGTAGTCGACGACCTTGAGCGCGGCGCCCGTCGCCTGCGCGGCGCCTTCCGCGCACGCGATCACGCGCCGGTGCAGCTCCCACATGTAGTCGAGCTCGGCCGCGCGCACGTAGAAGAGGCACGCGGCGAACTCCGGGATGATGTTGGCCGCGGCGCCGCCGCTCGTCACGATCCCGTGGATGCGCGAGCTCGGCTTCACCTGCTGGCGCAGCATGCTGACGTTGTTGAAGGTCTGGATCACGGCGTCGAGCGCGTTCACGCCTTCCCACGGGTCGGCGGCCGCGTGCGCGGCTTTGCCCGTGAACTCGAACGCGACGCGCACGATGCCGAGCAGGTCCTGATGCATGATCCACTGATCCCAGCCGTGACACATCATCGCGGCGTCGACGTCGCGGAAGACGCCGGCCTTGATCAGCTTCACCTTGCCGCCGCCGCCTTCCTCCGCCGGCGTGCCGATGATCTGTATCCGTCCGCGCGGCAGCTGGTCGCGCACGGCGGCGAGCGCCGCGCCCGCGCCGGCGCCCGCGGTCGCGATCGCGTTGTGTCCGCACGCGTGCCCGATCGAGGGCAGCGCGTCGTACTCGCACATGATCGCGATCGTCGGACCGGCGCCGGTCTCGATCGTCGCGCGGAAGGCGGTCTCGACGCCGCCGACTCCACGCTCGACCTTCATGCCCTGCGCCGCGAGGAACTCCGTGAGCCAGCCGGCGGCCTTCACTTCCTCGTAGCAGAGCTCGGGGCTCGCGTGGATGGTGAGCGAGAGCTTCCGAAGGCTGTCGCCGAGCCGGTCGACGGCCTGGTCGATGAGATCTTTGGTGGTGGTCATGGCGTGGTCTCCGCGCCGAGTATACTTCGGCGGTACGGCGCGCGCGCCCGTAGCTCAGTTGGATAGAGCATCAGACTTCGAATCTGAGGGTCGGGGGTTCGATTCCCTCCGGGCGCACCACTCCCGCGACGCTACGCTTTGAACAGCAGATAGTCCCCGATCGCGAGCGCGTCGAGCCCGCACGAGTAGAAGCAGCGCACGGCGTCGCGCGGGCTCGCGACGATCGGCTCGCCCTGCACGTTGAACGACGTGTTGAGGACCATGGGCACGCCGCGCAGGTCGGCGAAGGCGCGGATGAGCCCCCAGAACTTCGGATGCTCCGCGCGGTCGACCGTCTGCAACCGGGCGGTGCCGTCGACGTGCAGCACCGCCGGGATCTTCGCGGCCTGCTCGGGACGCGCGCGCGCGACGAACAGCATGAACGGGCTCTCCTTGATGTCGGAGAACCAGTCGCCCGCCGACTCGGCGAGCACCGCGGGCGCGAACGGCCGGAAGTCTTCGCGATACTTCACGGCGGCGTTCACGCGGTTCTTCATGTCGGGCCGCGTGGGATCCGCGAGGATGCTGCGGTAGCCGAGCGCGCGCGGGCCCCACTCCATCCGGCCCTGGAACCAGCCGACGATCTTGCCCTGCGCGAGCAGCTCCGCCACGTCTTTCTCGATGTCCGCCGATCGCGCGTACGGGGCCTTGCAGGACGCGAGCGTCGCCTGGATCTCCGCGTCCGAGTATTCGGGACCGAGGCCGGCCGACGTCATCACGTACCGCCGCGGGAGCCCGAGCTCCTGGTGCGCGACGGCGAGCGCGGCGCCCATCGAGGCACCGCCGTCGTGCGGGCCCGGCGGCACGAAGACGTCGCGGAACGGGCTCTCGAGACGCAGGCGCGTGTTCATCAGGCAGTTGAGCCCCACGCCGCCGGCGACGCAGAGCTGCCGCAGGCCCGTCATCCGGTGGAGCTCGCCGGCCATCGTGAGCGCCGACATCTCGAGCGCGCGCTGGATGCTGGCGGCGATGTCGCGGTGAGCCTCGGTCACCGGCTCGTCGGGCGCGCGCGCGGGTCCGAACGCGCGGACGAACTTGTCGCTGAAGTACGTCGGCCCGCGGAAGGCGGCGTCGAAGTAGCTGAAGTCGAGCTTCGGCTCTCCCGTCCTCTGGAGCCGGATCATGCGGAGGATCTCGGGAAGGAAGGTCGGCTGCCCGTACGCGGCGAGACCCATGACCTTGTACTCGTCGCTGTTCGGCAGGAACCCGAGGTGCCGCGTGAACATGCTGTAGAGGAAGCCCCAGGAGTGCGGGAAGTCGAAGCGCTTGAGCCGCCGGATGCGCGAGCCTTCCCCGACATAGAACGTGATGCTCTCGCGCTCGGACATCGCGTCCATCACCAGCAGCGCCGCGCGCTCGTACGGCGAGACGTAGAACGCGCTCGCGGCGTGGGTGAGGTGGTGGCTCAGGTACGAGAACCGCGCGCGGTATCCGCGCTGCTGCGCGAGCAACCGGGGGACGGCGAGGTGGCCGCGGAGGATGTCGAGCTGATAGGCGCCGTAGTACGCGGCGACCTGCGGCGCCCACCACGCCTTGCCGAGCCGGAACCCGACCATGCTCCGGAATTCCCGCCACGGCTCGAAGAAGTAGCCGACGTGTCCGACGTCCTTCCAGCCGATGCCGGCGGTCTTGAAGCAGAGCTCGAGGCTCCGCTGGGGCAGGCCACCCGAGAAGCGCATCGACGCGTGCTTGGCTCTGGTAGGGCGCTCCTCCTCGACGGCGGCCACGACCCGGCCCTCCGGGTCGAGGACGCACGCCGCGCCATCGATGAGCAGCCCCGACAACCCCACGATGTACGTCACACCTTCTCCAGCGCCTGACGAAGCCAATCGCTCCAATCGTACGCACCCTCGAGCTTCAGCCGAAAACGCCACAGCGTATCATTCCAGCCGATCCGCACCCTCCTGAGCGCGAAGCGGTCGGTCGCGGCGGTGTTCGCGCCCATCACGTTCGCGCATGCCGCCGCGTAGCCCTGCGCCCGCACGCGCGACCGGACGTCGTCGGGAAACGTGTCCCAGCCGCCGAACGGATAGGCGAACACGCGCACGGGCCTGCCGAGCCGGGTCTCGAGCAGCCGGCGGGAGCGGGCGAGCTCCTCGTCCTGCTCGGCCGGCGCGAGCTCGTGGAGCGGCCGGTGGCTGACGGTGTGCGATCCGATCTCGAGCGTGACGCGTTCGAGGAGCGCGTGCAGCTCGTCCCAGCCCAGCGGGCGCGTGAAGGGGCTCGCGGCATCGTTCCACGTGAAGGTCGGCTCGCCGACGTGACCGGCGGCGACGAACAGCGTCGCGGGCACCGCGTGCCGCGCCAGGGTCGGCGCGGCGGCGCTGAGCATCGAGGTGTACCCGTCGTCGAAGGTGACGACGACCGAGCGCTCGGGTAACGCCCCCCGGCTGAGAAGATCCACGGCGTGCTCGACGGTCAGACAGCGGCAGCCACGACGGCGCAGGAACGCCATGTGCCGCTCGAACAGCGCGGGCGGCACGCTGATCCGGTACGGATCGTCGGCAGGACGGGCGTCGACCACGTCGTGGTACACGAGGATCCGCAGATCGGGACGCGCGCCACGCAGGCGGTTCACGACGAACACGCACAGGCTCACCGCGTCGACCGCCCAGAGTCCGAGCCAGTAGCGGAGCCCGATGCGCCGCCGTCTCACGCCGGTCCTGCCGCGCGGCGACGGCGATGGCGGGCGCGTACCGCGGCGATCCGGACCGCGCAGGCGGTCCGGCGCCACGGCGACATCGTGGTCCGCACCAGCGCGAAGCGATCGGCCCGCTCGATCTCGATGACATAGGCGACGAACCGCTCGATCCGGTGGGCCGCGTAGAAGTCGAGAAACGTCTCGTCCTGGAACTCGTGGAGCGGCGTCAAGCGCACGCGCCAGGGGCGGTCCCCGAGGCGCGCGCGCAGCTCTTCGACGAGGAGGTCGCGGCCGTCGACGACCGGCGCGTTGGCCTGCAGCACCGCGCGCCCGTCGGCAGTGAGGTGCGCCGGGAGGCCGTCGACGATGCGCAGCGTGAGCGCCATGCCCAGCGCGCCGCCGTCGCCGTCGACACAGCGCGCGCGCCACTCGGGAGGAAGGAAGAGGAACGGCGGATTCGAGACGATGAGGTCGAACCGCTCGCCCGCGACGGCGTCGAAGAGATCGGAGATGTGAAAGACCACGTTGCGCGCGCCGTTCAGCCCGGCGTTGAGCCTCGCGTAGTCGATCGCGCGCGGGTTGATGTCGACGCCGACGACCTCGTCGCTCACCGGAGCGAGGCTGATCGCGAGGATGCCCGCCCCGGTCCCCAGGTCCAGCGCGCGCCGTGGGCGATCATGTCCCGGCCCCCGGAGGCTCCGCTCGAGCCGGCGCGCGAGCCGCAGCGAGTCCGGGCCGAGGAACACCCACGACTCGCGAAATCCTGGCGGCGCGTCGTGCCAGAAGAGCCGTCCCTGCCACGGCGTGCCACGGACCGTGCTGACGTAGGTGCCGGCCTCGCTCGAAAGCAGCCCGGCATCACGCCATCGCTCGCAGCGTTCCGGGGACGCCAGCGCGTGGAATCGCGCGACGGCGACCGGCCGCGCGAGCATGAACGCGTCGTGCAGCACCGACAAGTCGGGACGCGTGCCCGCGAGCCGGCGATAATACGTCGACGCCAGCGCCGAGGCGCGCCACGCGTTGCTGCCGTGGAGGAGATAGCGGAGCAGGTTGCCCGGATCGTTGTAGAGGTGCTTCGCCTCTCCGGGCGATGGGTAACGTTCGAGCGCGAGATATCCCGCCGCGCGCACGAACGCGTCGAGATCCTGGAGCGCGTCACGGACGTCGGCGCCGTGGGCGAGCAAACGCATCCCTCGGCGATTCTAGCGAGAAGTATCATGGGCGCGCCATGCTCGCGCGCCTGTACCGGCGGACTGCGTCCGCGATCGCGGTCGCCGCGCTGCTCGTCGTCCTCGCGGGCGCGCTGCCCCTGGGGCCCGTGCTGTACCGAGCCCTCCTCGTGCGAGACGCGCTTCGCCCCGCGGACGCGATCGTGGTGCTCGGCGGCGGCGTGTACGACGTCGACCTGCCCAGCGCGTCGACGACGGCGCGCCTCATTCACGGCCTCAGACTGCATCGGCGCGGCTACGCGCCGGTCGTGATCCTCACCGGGGGCAATCCGGACGACCCCGAACTCCCCGAGGCGTCCGTGATGGCACGCGTGGCCGGCGATCTCGGCGTGAGTCCCGCGACGCTGATCGTCGAGCGCGTCGCCGATCGCACGGCGTCCCAGAGCGAGGCGGTGGCGCGTATCGCACGGGCGCGCGGCTTCCGCACGATCCTGCTCGTCACCTCGGCCGAGCACTCGTACCGGTCGGTCCGCGTCTTCCGGAAGACGGGACTCGAGGTGGTCTCGGCGCCCGTCGCCCCGCAGAAGCTGCCGCGTCTTTCGGTCGTGATCTGGCCCCGGCGGATCGCCGACCGGCTCTGCGCGCTGCAGCCGATGGCGTACGAGCTCGGCGCGCTCGCGCTCTACTGGTGGCGCGGCTGGCTATGACGCGACGGCGCGCGCCAGCGCCGCGCGCAGCGACGCCGCGCTGACCGGCTTCGCGATCACGACGTCGACGGCCGCGCGCTCCTCCGGCCGGCCGGCGGGATCGTCGCCCCATCCGGTGAGCAGCACGATCGGCAGCTCCGCGCGCCGCGCCTTGACCGCGCGCGCGAGCTCCCATCCCGTCAATCCCGGCATGCCGAGATCGGTGAGGATCACGTCGATGTCCGGATGACGCACGAGCGAGGCCAATCCCTCCGCGCCCGTCGCCGCTTCGATGACCTGGTGGCCGTCGTCGGTGAGCATCTCGCTCAGCATCGCGCGCACCGCGCGCTCGTCGTCGATCACGAGCACCCGCAAGCGGCGCGGCGGCGCCGCGACGGCGGTCGCGGGCGGCGCCTGTGCCGGGGCGCTGTCGGCGGCGGGCAGCGTGAAGGCGACCGTCGTTCCACGCCCCTCCGCGCTCTCGATCGTGAGCTCGCCGCCGAAGCGCTGGATGATCCCGTAGTTCACGCTGAGACCGAGCCCCGTGCTCTTCACGCCCTTGGTGGTGAAGAACGGCTCGAGCGCGCGCTGGCGCACCTCCTCCGACATCCCGACGCCGGTGTCCGAGACGGCGCAGTGCACCCGGCTTCCGTCCGACCACGTGCGCAGCGTGATCTGTCCGCCCTCCGGCATCGCGTCGACCGCGTTGAACACGAGGTTCATCAGCACCTCGCGGAGCGGCGCGACTTCGCCGCGCACGGCCGGAACCTCACGGGTGTCGAGGCGCGTCGTGATCGTGACGCCCCGCATGTGCGCCTCGTCCTCCCATCGCGGGCGCGTGAGCTCGATGATCTCTCCCGCGAGCCTGTTCAGGTCGATGACCTCGAGCTGCGCGGGCGCCGGCTCCTGACCGAAGCCGCGCATGCGCCGGATGACCTCGGCGCCGTCGCGCGTCGCGCGCTCGGCGATCATGAGATGGCGCTCGATCGCGGGCGGCGGCGCCTTGGCGAGCGCGAGCTGCAGGCGGCCCAGGATGACGGCGAGCAGGTTGTTGAGATGGTGCGCCACGCCGGACGCGAGCTCGCCCAGCGCGCGCAGCGTCTCGCCGCGCACGAGGCGGTCCTGCGCTTCCGCGAGATCGGCGTACGCCTCCTGCCCGCGCTGGTAGAGACGCGCGTTCTCGAGCGCGAGCGCGGCCTGGTCGGCGAACGCCTGGAGCAGCGTGAGCTCCGTCTCCGAGTAGACGCGCCCCCCCTTGTCCGCGACCGCGAGCACGCCGATCAGCGTGCCTTTCGCGCGGAGCGGCACCGCGAGCACCGCGACGTTGCCGCCGGCCGCGAGCTCGGATCGGCGTGGCTCGGGAAACACGAAGCGCGGATCCGCGAGCACGTCGGCGTTGGCCACCGGTTCGTTGTGCTCGACGACCCAGCCGATCACGCCGTCGCCGGGCGGGAACTGCTGCCCCGGGCGGTAGCGATCGCGCGCGCTGCCGCCCCACGCGACGCCGCGGAACGAGCGATCGGGCTCGAGCGCGTAGAGCCCCGACGCGCGTGCCTCGAAGAGCGGCAAGACGCTCTCGACGATGCGCTCGCCGACGTCGCTGACGTCGAGGCTCTCGCTCAGCACGCGCGAGGTCCGCGCCAGCTCCTCCGCCTCACGCTCGCGCCGCTTGGTCTGCTCGAACAACCGCGCGTTCCTGATCGCCACCGCCGCTTGCCCCGCGTAGAGCTCGATGGCTTCGCGCTCGTCCGCGCGGGGCGGCGCGCCGGCGGGGAACGACACGCTCAGGATGCCGAGCAGCGTGTCGCCGGACTGGATCGGCACCCCGTAGTAGATGGGGAACTCGCGCAGCGCGCGCGGGTCGAGCCCCGCGGTGCGCGAGTCGGACGGCGCGTCGACGACGAGGAGCGGACGTCCGAGCGCGGCCACCGCGTGCGTGAGTCCTTCGCCGAATCGCAGGATCGGCACGACGGCTTCCTCGTTCGCCCCGCCCGTGCCGGCGACGCGGTAGCCGCCCGCCGCGTGGTCGACGAGACGCACGACGCAGAAGAGCGCCGGACGCATCGCCGCGACCGCCGCTACGACCTCGCGCAGCACGGCCGTGAGCTCGAGCGAGCCCGAGACCGCGCGCGCCAGGTCGGCCACGGTGCGGAGCCGCTCGCCCCGACCGCTGATCTCCGCGACGAGGCCGGCGACCTGCTGCTCCATCGCGCCGACGTGGCGCACCGGCACCGCGTAGACGAGAAACCCGAGCCCCACCCCGGTGACGGTCGACATGACGAAGAGACCGAGCGTGATCGCGAGCAACGCGCCCTGCGCGAGCTGCACGTCGACCCGTCCGATCGTCTGTCCCGCGCGGACGACCGGCGCCGCGCCGGAGGGCGCGAGCCCGTTCCACCAGCTGTCCGCGAGCGGCGTGACCACGAGGACGGCCGGAACGTTCGTGCCTTCGACCCGCACGGCGACGGCATCCATCGATCGGATCAGGGTGCGGACGACCGCGGTCGCGTCCCCGGCCGGGAGACTCGCCGCGATGCGCGCGGCGCTCATCTCGGCTTCGCGACGGAGCGCGTTGTACTGGAGCACGTAGTACGTGACGGGCAGGCCGAGGCTGATCAGCACGCCGATCGCGATCGCGAGCGGCCGCAGGCGGGCGCCGAGACGACGGCGGAGGCCGAGCGTGTCGCTCGTGGCGTCCGTCATGTCACGGGCCGGCGCGCGCGCTCGATGCGCCGGTCGATCGCGGGATGGGAATACAGCACGAGCTCCTTGAGCCGGTGCGGCCGGCGCTCGGCGAGGTTCAGGCCCGCGAGCCGCTCCATCGCGCCGATGAAGCTTTCGGGATCGCGCGTGAGTCGCAGCGCGAAGTCGTCCGCGCGCCGCTCGATCCATCGCGAATACGCATTGCCGAGCGGCACCGCGACGAAGCCGACGGCGCCGACGACGAGCGCGAGCCACGGCAAGCCGGCGGGGTCCGCGACGTCGCGAAGTCCGAGCCGGCCGACGCCGGCCGTGAGCGCGATCGACGCCGCCGCGAAGCTGACGAGCGTGAGCGCGCCCTGCGCGGCGAGCCCGCGCCACATGTCGCGGTGCACGTGATGACCGAGCTCGTGCGCCAGCACGGCCTCGATCTCACGAGGAGCGAACGTGAGCATCGTGTCGAAGAGGAGGATACGCCGCGTGCGCCCGAGCCCGACGACGGCGGCGTTCGCCGTGCGGCTCTTCCGTGACTGGTCCGCGACCCACACGCCGACCGCCGGCGCCCCGACACGGGTGGCGAGCGCGAGCAGACGGCCGCGCAGCGCCTCGTCCTCGAGCGGCGTGAGCCGGTAGAAGATCGGCACGATCCACACCGGCAGCACGACCGCCAGCAGCACGTAGAACCCCAGCGCCACCGCCCACGCGGCGAGCCACCACCACTGCGGCGTCACGCGGAGCAGCGCGTAGACGACTTCGACGCTGGCGAGCCCGAGCGCGACGGAGAGCGCGAGCGCCTTCGCCTGATCGCCAAGCCACGCGCCGAGCGACTGGTGCAGGAGCCCGTAGCGCCGCGGCAGCCACCACCCGCGCATCCACGCCAGCGGCGCGAGCAGCGCGCGGTGCGCGGCGCCGAGCGTGGCGGCGACGAGCGCGACCTGCGCCCACCACGGCCACGCGCTCGCCGCGCGCGCGGTCGTGACGGCCGCGCCGGTGACGAGGACGGCGGTGATGAAGAGCAGGCCGAGGGCGAATTCCAGCACGCCGAGCCGGAACTGCAGGCGATGGTAGCGCGCAGCGGTGGCGTCGTCGGCCATCACTCTATTGTGGATTACAATGACCGGACGTTCATCAATCCAGGAAAGTGCGGCGGCGTAGCCGCCAGGAGCCGACATGTTTCAGTCAGTCGAGGAGGTCCAGCAGCGTTTCCGCGACGCCAAGTACATCGCCACCCGCCGCATCTCGACGGTGGTGTACCTCGCGTCGCGGATGGGTCGTCCCGTCCTGATCGAAGGCCCGGCCGGCGTCGGCAAGACCGAGCTGGCCAAGACGCTGTCGGAGATCTCCTCGCGTCCGCTGATCCGCATGCAGTGCTACGAAGGGCTGGACGAGGGCAAGGCGCTCTACGAGTGGAAGTACGCGAAACAGCTCCTCTACACGCAGCTCTTGCGCGAGCGGATCGGCGAGCTCGTCGCCAACGCGCCCTCGCTTCCCGACGCCGTCGACAAGATCGCGGGCCAGGACGACGCGTTCTTCTCGTTCCGCTTCCTCTCGCCGCGGCCGCTCCTCCAGGCGATCCTCGCCGAGAACCCGACCGTGCTCCTCGTCGACGAGATCGACAAGGCCGAGCCGGAGTTCGAGGCGTTCCTCCTCGAAGTGCTCTCCGACTTCCAGGTCTCGGTGCCGGAGCTCGGGACCATTCGCGCGCGGCACATTCCCTGGGTCGTGCTCACGTCGAACAACGCGCGCGAGCTCTCCGACGGGCTCAAGCGCCGCTGCCTGCACCTGTTCATCGACTTTCCGGCGCCGGCCGAGGAGCTCGCGATCATCCGGCTCAAGGTCCCGGAGATCCCGGACAAGCTCGCGGAGGCCGTCGTGGCCGCCGTCGGCAAGATCCGCGCGCTCGACCTGCGCAAGCCGCCGTCGGTGTCCGAGTCGCTCGACTGGGCGCGCTCGCTCGTGATCCTCAACGCCAAGCAGCTCGACGCGGGCCTCGTCGAATCGACGCTGACGATGCTCGTGAAGTACGAAAAGGACCTCGAGCGCGTGAAGGGCGCGCTCGACAAGGTCCTCGCCGACCTGCCCGGCGCCTGAGAGGCCGGCGGTGGACGAGAGGATCCTCGAGTTCATCGGCGACCTCCGCCGCGCGGAGGTGCGCATCTCGCCGTCGGAGGCGCTCGACGCGCTCGGCGCCACCGCCGAGATCGGCCTCGAGGACCGCGAGACCTTCAAGTCCGCGCTCGCCTCGACGCTGATCAAGGAAGCGCGCGACGAGGCGACGTTCGAGCGCATCTTCAACCTCTACTTCCTCGACCTCGAAGCGCTCGGCGAGGGCCTGAAGAAGGCGCTCGGCCCTGAGGATCCGAAGATGCAGCAGATGCTCGAGCAGCTCGCGAACGAGGGGGACATGGACCTCGACGAGATGACCGAGCTCCTGCTCCGCGGGCAGGGGAGCGAGATGGAGATGGCGATTCGCTCGGGGAGCCAGAACGCCGGCCTCGAGCGGTTGATGTACTTCCTCCAGGTCGGCTACTTCTCGCGGCGCATCCAGGACCAGTTCGACTTCGCGGCGATGGAGCGCGATCTCGAAAAGATCCTCCAGATGCTCGAGGCGAAAGGCCTCGATCCCGGCCAGCTCGCGCGCATCCGCAACTACCTCGAGCTCAGGCTCGAAGCCTTCCGCCGGATGATCCGCCAGCACGTGGAGCGCGAGCTCGAGCGCCGGGCGTGGCGGCAGGGCGAGAAGCTGACGCGCGAGGTCCTTGCCGACAAGCCGCTCTTCGCGCTCTCGCCGGACGAAGTCATGCAGATGAAGACGGTCGTCGCGCGGCTGGCGCGGAAGATCAAGGACGCGCTCGCGCTCCGGCAGCGGCAGGAGGAGAAGGGCCGCATCGACGCGCGGCGGACGATCCGCAAGAGCCTCCAGTACGGCGGCATCCCGATGGAGGTGATGCTCCGCCGCCGTCATCGCGAGAAGCCGCGACTGATCACGATCTGCGACGTGTCGGACTCCGTCCGCAACGCCTCGCGCTTCATGCTCCAGCTCGTGTGGAGTCTCCAGGAGTGCTTCAGCCGGGTGCAGTCGTACGTGTTCGTGTCGGAGATCGCCGAGGTCACGCAGGCGTTCTCGAGCCTGCCGGTGGAGCGCGCGATCGAGTGGGCGCTGAAGGGCGCGCCCGTCGACTTCCACTGCCGCTCGGACTTCGGCTACGCGTTCAACCGCTTCGTGCGCACGGAGCTCGAGCGCCTCGACCGCCGCACGACCGTGATGATCCTCGGCGACGCCCGCAACAACTACAACGACCCGCAGGCGTGGGCCCTCCGCATGATCCGCGAGCGCGTGAAAGGCATCATCTGGCTCAACCCCGAAGGCCAGTGGGGATGGGGCATCGGCGACTCCGTCATGCCCCTCTACTCCCCCCACTGCAACTTCGTTCGGGAGTGCCGCACCATCGCGCAGCTCGGGGAAGCCGTGGATTCCCTCGTGCATCAATGGTGGCGCCGCGGGAGATAGCCTCGCGCTTCGCCGCGCTCGTCACGCTTGCCCTTGTTTTCGTCGTCGCCGAGGCGCGGGAGAACTGTCGAGTCGTCGACGACTTCTCCCAGGCCGCCGTCGGGGAGTTTCCCGCCGGGTGGACGCCGCGGAAGGAAGAAGCGAGGAGCGTGTACAAAGTCGCCGAAGAAGGTGGGAAGCGACTGCTCAGGGCGGACGCGAAGGAGGTCGGGCTGCAGGCGGGCAAGCAGTTCGACTGGGATCTCAAGGAGTATCCCGTGCTCGCCTGGAGCTGGCGGCCGGTCGAGTTTCCCAGGGGCGCCGACGAGCGGACGAAGACGAACGACAGCGCGCTGGCGGTCTACGCCGTGTTTCCGCCCTCACCGATCTCGGTGCGATCCATGAAGTACATCTGGAGCGAGAAGGTGCCGAAGGGCACGCACATCCCGCAGACGCGCGGCAACACGCAGGGCGTCGTGCTGCGCACCGGTGCGTCGAACGGCTGGGTCGAGGAGCGCGTGAACGTGCTGCAGGACTTCAAGCGCTACTTCAAGAGCGACGACGTCCCGAAGCCCGAAGGGATCGGCGTGCTGACCGACAGCGACGACACGTTGAGCCGCGCGCGGGGCGACTACGCGCGCTTCCGCGTCTGCCGCGGCTAGCGCCGGCCTTTGACGACGAGGCGCCGCACGCCCAGGTGAACGAACAGCCGCTGCGCGGTCGCGAGCGGCGCGGCCAGCTCGGTCTCCGTCAGCCCGCTGTCGATCGCGCCGCGCAGCAGCGCCGCGAGACGGTCCGCGTGGGTCAGCGCGGACGCGGCGTTGCCCTCCTGCGCGACCCGGCGCGCCGCCTGCGCGCGCTCGTCCGTGATCTTCGCGAGCGCGCCGCTCAGCGCGGCGCGCGCGCGCTGCAGCTCCGCCGCGGGCAGGCCGTTCCCGCTCACGACCTGGGTGAGCGGGGTCAGCGCCGGCTCCGCGAGGCCGGCGTCGACGAGCGCACAGCCGATCGCCGCGCGCGCCATGCCGAGCCGCAGCCGCAACGCCTCGGCGTACACCTCGCCGGCGGGCATCGCGTCGACGAGCGCATCCGCGCGCCGCAGGAGCACGAGCGCTCGCAACGGGAACCCGGCGAGGTAGCCGATCTGCTCGAGCAGCTCCTCGGCGCTCATCGGCTTCGCGGGCGGCTCGAGCGCGCGGAGCGGCGGCACCACCGCGGGAGGTGACGGAGAGGACGCCGGCGGAGCGGCCGGCGCCCTCGGCGCCACGCGGCGCCGGGCCGCGCGCAGACGCCGCTGGGCGCGCAGGCGCTGCAGCCGTTGCGCGCGCTCGGCGCGCCGGGCGTACTTCTCGCGCCGCGCGCGCGGCCAGACGACCTCGAGCATCCCGTAGCAGAGCAGACCACCGGCGAGAAGGACCAGCGCGAGCAGCACCACCTCTTCACGCGCGATGGTCATGGCATCCATTGAACGCGCCGCGCGGCCGGTGCTCCAAGCGAATTGCGATGCGTGCGCGCCGGGCGCGCCTCAGCCTCCCCGGGGCGTCAGCCTCCCCGCCGCCAGACGCGGCCCTGGTCGGGCTCGCCGCTCAGCGTGAACTGCGGGAGGGCCAGATGGTCGGCGAGATCCTGAAACACGACGCGGACCCGCTTGCCGATGGCGGCCTTCGCGACGTCCTCGAACGTCGTCGCATCCGGCTTCACCAGGTTACCGATCACGCGAAGCCCTTCGTCGGCCGTCGGGGCGCCGCGCTGCTCGTCGAGCTCGACGAGGACGGTCGCGTACGGCGTCGCGTCCTTGAAGCCGGGCTGGATCGCGTGGTGGACGACCTCGTACGAGTAGATCGTTCCCTTGCCGCTGACTTCCTGCCAGGTCCACCCGAGCTCCATGCACCACGGGCACGCGTGCAGCGCCGGATAGCGCATGAGGCCGCAACCCTTGCACTTGCGCAGCGCCAGCCTGTGCGCGCGCGCGTGCTCGTAGAACTCCTTCCACTCGCTGTCGTTGTCCGTCACGATCAGCGCCATGCCGCGATAGGTCACCGGCTGGGGCATCGCCTTATTTCCTCATGATGAGCGCGCTGCCCGTCGCGGGCATCGCCCATCCCAGGTTCATGGTGATCTCGGGGTCCTTCACCTGCCGGCACTTGCCCGGCGAGTAGTCGTAGCTGTGCTTGCCCTCGGCCGCGCCGGGGCAGGTGTCGTCGATCGTGCCGCGGAGCTGGCGCACGTTCTCGACGACCATCGCCATGCCGTGCGTGTAGCCCTCGCACAGGTGGCCGCCCGACGTGTTGTTCGGCCGCTTGCCGCCGAGCTCGATGATCCCGCTCGACACGTACGCGCCGCCTTCACCCTTCTTGCAGAAGCCGTACTCCTCGAGCTGCAGCATCGTGGTGAAGGTGAACGCGTCGTACGACCCGGTGATGTCGACGTCCTCGGGCGTGATGCCGGCGTTCGGGAACACGATGTCCTTCGCGTAGTAGCCGGCAACGCGCGAGATCGGCCCGTGCGCCCAGTGATAGTCGACGCGCGGCTTGCTGACGCGCCCGGCGACGCCCATGATGTAGACGGGCCGTTGCTTGAGGTTCCGCGCGCGCTCCGCCGACGTCACGATCAGGCACGTCGCGTTGTCCGTTTCGAGGCAGCAGTCGAGCAGGTGCAGGGGCTCGCAGATCCAGCGCGAATTCACGACGTCCTGCACGGTCACGCGCTTCTTCTCGAACGCCTTGGGATTGTTCAGCGCGTGACGGTTGTGCGCCGCCTTCACGTGCGCGACCTGCTCGGAGGTCGTGCCGTAGTCGTACATGTGGCGCATGAACGTCATCGCGAAGTTCTGGCCGGCGCTGCGCATGCCGAACGGCACCTGCGCGAGATCCGGCCCGCGCACGGGCGCCGCCGAGCGCGCGCCGGTGCCGCCGATGCGCACCTCGGTGTAGCCGTTCATCGAGCGGAACAGCGCGACGGTGTTGCACATGCCGGCCTCGATCGCGCCGATCGCGAGACCGATCAGCGCTTCCGTCGACGAGCCGCCGCCGACCACGTCCATGTAGAAGTTGAGGCGGATGCCGAGGTCCGGCGCCACGAACGGCGCGAACGTCGAGTCGCCGTTCTGGTAGCTCATCATCCCGTCGACGTCCGACGCCTTGAGCCCGGCGTCCAGGATCGCCTTGCGGACGGCCTCCACGGCCATCGCGCGCGTGGTGCGGTTCGAGTTCTTGGAGAACTCCGTCTCCCCGACGCCGACGATGCAGTACTTGTCCTTGAGATTGGCCATGAGCGAGCGATCCCCTTATATCGCGAGCAAGGTTCCGGTGACGTGCGCCGAGCTGTCCGCGGCGAGAGACGCGATGGCATCGGCCACCGACTCGACCGGCACCCAGGTCTTCGGATCCGCGTCCGGCATCGCGGCGCGGTTGGCGGGCGTGTCCATCGTGCTCGGCAGCACCGCGTTGACGGTGACCCCGCGCCCGCGCGTCTCCACCGAGAGCGCCTGCACGAACGCGATGACCGCCGCCTTGGCGACCGTGTAGGCGATGAAGCCGCCGGCCGGCGGCACGACCGCGCGCGAGGCGACCGACACGATGCGCCCGGAGCCGGCGCTGAGCATCTGCGGCAGCACCGCGTGCGCGGCGACGTACTGGGTGGTGAGGTTCACCGCCAGCATCGAGTCCCAGAGCTTACGGTCGGTGTGCACGAGGTCGCCGAGCGCGAAGCCACCGACCGCGGCCACGAGCACGTCGACCGCGCCGTGCGACTTCACGATCCCCGCGACGAGCCGCGCCATCTTAACGTCGTCGGCGACGTCGCAGCGCTCGAGAACGAGGCGGGGCCGCGTCGCCGCATCGACCGAGCTTTCGAGCCGCTCGCGCTCGTTGTCGACGATCCACGGCACGCAGACCACGCAGCCGTCCGCGAGGAACCTCCGGGTGACGGCCTGCCCGAGAGCGCCGCTGCCGCCCGTGACGATGACGACGCGCCGACGACTCGCCATGGGGGAGGTTATACCGCACGACGACGTACAATGCGGCCTGAGAGGTGTCGCGCATGCTGATCACGCTGCTGCTCGCGCTGCTGCTCGGCGCGCCCGGCCTCGCGGCCGCCGCTGACCTGCCGATCTTCGACGCGCACGTCCACTACAGCCACGACGCGGTGCTGGTCGTTCCGCCCGGGGAAGCCGTGGCGCTCCTGCGCAAGGCGGGGCTCAAGCGCGCGGTCGTCTCGAGCTCGGACGACGCGGGGACGCAGAAGCTCCTCGCCGAAGCGCCGGACCTGATCATCCCGGAGCTTCGTCCGTACCGGAAGCGCGGCGACGTCGGCACGTGGATGAAGGACGACGACGTGCTGCGCTACGTGGAAGATTTGCTCAAGAAGCACAAGTACTTCGCGATCGGCGAGTTCCACCTCTTCGGCGCGGACGCGGACCTGCCGATTCCCCGCCGCGTCGTGCAGCTCGCGAAGCAGCACGGGCTGATCCTCCACGCGCACTCGGACGTCGACGCGGTCGAGCGGATCTTCGCGCAGGATCCCGGCGCGCGCGTGCTGTGGGCGCACTCGGGCTTCGAGCCGCCGGCGCGCGTGCGCGAGATGCTGCGCAAGCACAGGAACCTCTGGGCCGACCTCGCGTTCCGCAGCGAGCAGGGCTCCGGTGGCAAGGTTCCGCAGGAATGGCGCGAGGCGTTCCTCGAGTTCCCCGACCGCTTCATGGTCGGCACCGACACCTTCGTGCCCGAGCGCTGGCACTACGTGCCGGAGCACGCGGCGTTCTCGCGCGCGTGGCTCGCCGATCTGCCGGCCGACGTCGCCGAGAAGATCGCGTGGAAGAACGGCGAGGCGCTGTTCGGGCGCAAGTGACGGCGCGCGCGCGGGCGATGGGTGCGGCGGGCGCGCTCGTGCTGGCCGGGCTGGCTCTCGTGGTGGCGGCGCCTCCGCGCCCCGGCGTCGCGGCTGAGAAGTGCGCGCCACCCTCGGGGTTTGCGCCTCGCGGCCGTCTCGAGGCCGGCGGCGTCGTCGTGCTCTATCGCACGCTGCCGCCGGACATCGTGCTCGGCCGACACTTCGCGGTCGAAGCGCTCGTATGCGGCGAGGGCGCGGCGCCCGCGCTCACTCGCGTCGATGCCACGATGCCCGAGCATCGCCACGGGATGAACTACCGGCCCACGCTCGCGTCGAAAGGCGACGGCCGCTATCTCGCCGAAGGGCTGATGTTTCACATGCCCGGACGGTGGGAGCTGTCGTTCGACGTCGAGAATGGCGGCCGGCGCACACGACTCGCGACTGATCTGAACGTCGAATGACGGCGCCGCGCGCCTTCACGGTGCGTGGCGTCGTGGCTTTCCTCGCGGCTTTCCTGGGATGCCTCGCGCCGGCGCCCGTGGGGGGCGTCGTGGGGCTCGAAGACTCGATCGTGCGGCGGCTCGTCGCGCACGGGCCGTGGCCCGTCGCGGCGGCGCGCGATCCGAGCAACGCCGTGTCCGGCACTCCGGCGGCGATCGCGCTCGGTCATCGGCTCTTCTTCGACCCGCGGCTCTCCGTCAACGGCGCCATCGCGTGCGCGACGTGCCACGTGCCGTCGCGCGGCTGGACCGACGGACGCGCCCGCGCCGTCGGCCTCACGGACGTCGACCGGAACACGCCGACGATCCTCGACGTCGCGCTCCAGCGCTGGTTCTCGTGGGACGGCAAGTCGGACAGCCTGTGGTCGCAGAGCCTGAAGCCGATCGTCGATCCGCGCGAGATGGGAGCGTCGGGCGAGCACGTGGCGAAGCTCGTCGCGAGCGACGCCGCGCTCGCGTGTCTCCACGCGAAGGCGTTCGGGCCGCCGTCCACCGAGCCCGACCGCGCGCTCGTGCACGCCGGGAAGGCGCTCGCGGCCTTCATGGAGACCGTGCGCTCGGGCCGGGCGCCGTTCGACGACTTTCGCGACGCGCTCGCGCGAGGCGACCGCGCCGCGGCCGCTCGCTATCCGGCGGCGGCGCTCCGCGGCGCGCGCCTGTTCGTGAAGAGCGACTGCCACGTCTGTCACGTCGGTCCCGCGTTCACCAACGGCGAGTTCCACGACGTCGGCGTGCCGTTCGCGCTCGCCGGCGGCCGCGTCGACGGCGGGCGGTTCGAGGGCGTCAAGCGCGTGCGCGCGGATCGCTTCAACCTGCTGAGCGCGTGGAACGACGATCGCACCGGCGCGGCCGCCGTGAAGACGCGCCACGTGGAGGCGACGCACGCGAGCTTCGGCCAGTTCAAGACACCGTCGCTCCGCAACCTCGTCCACACCGCGCCGTACATGCACGACGGCCGGTACGCGACGCTGCGCGAGGTCGTGAAGCACTACTCCGAGCTGGACATGGAGCGGATCCACACGCACGGCGAGCAGCTCCTGCGCCCCCTGAGGCTGTCGAGCGCGGAGATCGACGACCTGGTGGCGTTCCTCGAGTCGCTGACGGACCCGGCGCCCCCCCGGATGCCGCCGCCGGCGGACGCGGTCGGCGCTTGCGCCCGCCGGCCCCTCCGTCCATGATTCCGCCACGAGGAGGATCCAGGCGATGCCGACGCAGGTGGCCGAATGGATGACGCCGTCGCCGCTCACCGTCACGCCGTCCGTCTCCATCCCCAAGGTCCAGCAGCTCATGGCCCAGCGCCGGATCCGCCACCTCCCCGTCGTGGAGGACGGCCGGCTCGTCGGCATCATCACGGACCGTGACGTCCGCACGGTGCAGCCGTCGCCGGCCACGAGCCTCGACACGCGCGAGCTGAACTACCTTCTCGAGCGGCTGACGGTGCGCTCGGTGATGACGCGCCCGGTGATCTCGGTGGCGCCGCGCGATCCGCTCGCGGAGGCGGTGCGCCTGATGCTCGAGCACAGGATCGGCGGCCTGCCCGTGACCGAGGGCGAGCGGCTGGTGGGGATCCTCACCGAGGTGGACCTGCTGCGCGCGTTCTCGTCCACCCTGGGCGTGCAGGCGGGGCGCCCCGCGCGGGCGGTGAACGCCCCGCTTCCGGCAGCCTCATCGGGCCGCGTCATCCTCGTGCCGCTCGACGGCGCGCCGGGGAGCGAGGCGATCCTCGAGACGGTCGGCGAGATCGCGCGCGCGGAAGGCGCCACCGTGCTCCTGCTCAGCGTGCAGCCCGAGCAGCACGAGATCGAGGTCGAGGGACGCGTGATGGTGTACTCCGACCAGGAGACCGCGCGGGTCGAGGGCGAGGCCCGGGACTATCTCAAGCGCGTGGCGTCCGCCCTCGGCTCCGTCCCCGTGTCGTTCGCGGTGCGCTTCGGCGACCCCGTCGCGCGGATCGTGGAGGAAGCCGAGGCCGCGCACGCGACCCTCATCGCCATGGCCACCCATCGCCGCACGGGGATCGCGCGGATCGTCAAGGGCAGCGTCGCCGAGCGCGTGGAGCGCACGACCACCATCCCCGTGATGCTCGCCCCGTACGGCAGCTGAGCGCCGGACCCTCGCGTCAGGCGGGACCGACGAAGCCGATGTACGCGCCGGCGGCGTGCGCGGGCGGGACGAGGATCGCCTGCTCGCCGGTGTTGCGCACGCCGCGCAGCGGCTCCGGCAGGCCGTGGCTCACCATCCACTTCACCGCGCCGTCCATGCTGCTCGTGCGGTAGAGCGCCTGGAACGGGCCGGGGCCGCGGCGCGCGAGCGCGTCGGCCGCGGGGCCCGGCTCCATCGGCTGCGCGACCGTGAGGCCGGTCGGCCCGAGATCGAACACCGCCATGTCGGACTTGATCACGTTGCCGCGCTGGATCTTCGGCACCGGCACGCCGAGGACCTGGCTGTACGTCGTCGCGGTCGCGGCCACGTCGTTGACCGCGATGTAGACGCGGTCGACACGCAGCGCGCCGTTCGGATGCTTCGGCGCCGCACCGCGCCGCTCCGCGAGCGGGGTCAGATGCTCGATGAAGAAGATCGGCAGGGGATGCTTCGGACCGAGCGTGGCGCTCTTCCAGCGAAGCTCCTGGCCGTCCGGCGTCGCGCGTCCGCCCGCGACGGCGTCGCTCACGTCGACGCCGCGCGCGCGCATCGCCGCGACGTCCGCCGCGAGGTCGTTGCTCTGCACGGCGACGAAGCGGAAGCCGCCGCCCTTCGCCAGGAAGTCGAGGAGCCCACCGCTCGCGCCCGCCGCCTTCCGATACTCCCCGGCGTCGCGGACCGCCATCAGCTCGATGTAGTCCTCCGCGAGGAACGCGATCGCGTTGTGCGTGCCGCGTCCGGGATGGACACCGCCGGGACGCACGTCGAAGCCGATGCGCCGGTACGCGTCGACGCCGGCGTCGAGGTCGGAGACGCAGATCATGACGTGGTCGATGCGTGTGAGCACCGCCGGCTCCCTTCAGATCGACGGCGCTACTTCGCCGCGGCGGCCGCCGAGCGCCCGGCGATGCGGCCGAACACGGCGCCCGCCATCAGGCCCGCGCCGCCGGGATAGTTGTTGTAGAAGAGCCCGCCCACGAGCTCGCCGGCGGCGAAGAGGCCGGGGATCGCGCGGCCCTCGTTGTCGAGCACCGCGCCGGCGTCGGTGATGTGCAGCCCGCCGAACGTGAACGTGATGCCCGTCGTCACCGCGAAGCCGTAGTACGGCGGCGTGTCGAGCGGGTTCGCCCAGTTGGACTTCGGCAGCGCGAGCCCGCGCGTGCCGCGCCCGTCCTTCACCGCGGGGTTGAACTTCTGCTCCTTCATCACCGCCGCGTTGAAGTCGTGGACGGTCTTCACGAAGCCAGCGACGTCGATCTCCAGCTTCTGCGCGAGCTCCTCGACCGTGTTCGCTTCCGCCTTCGTGACCTCGCGGATCCGGTACTCCTCGCGGCAGAGGTCGATCGTCTTCTTGTCGAAGATCTGGAACGCGGCGCGCCGCGGCTGCTTGATGACCTCGCGGCCGTACTTCACGTACGTGTAGTTGCGCATGTCGGCGCCTTCGTCGACGAAGCGCTCGCCGTGGATGTTGACGATGATGCCGAGCGGGTAGCTGTGCTTCTGGAAGTTGTCGCCAACCTTCCGGTCGCCGTGCCAGGGCGCGTTGTAGTCCCACTGCACGGCGTGACAGCCGCTCCAGTGCCCCCACGGCTGCGCGCCGGCCTCCAGCGCCATCCGGATGCCGTCGCCCGTGTTGTACGGCGTGCCGCGCACGCGCGCGAGGTCCCAGTTGGGGCCGAGATACCGCGTGCGCATCTCGACGTTCGCCTCGAAGCCGCCGGACGCGACCACGACGGACTTCGCGTCGATGGCCTCCGTCGTCCCGTCGGGCTTCTTGATCTCGACACCGGTGACGCGGCCGCGCGCGTCGGTGATCAGGCGCTGCGCCTTCGCCTCGAAGCGGACGTCGATCCCGGCCTTCTTCGCGGACTCGTACTCCATGTCGATCAGGCCCGGGCCGCCGCCGACCGCCTCGAGGATGAGGTTGCCGAAGAACGTGAACTTGCCGCCGACCTTGTATGCCTGGCGTCCGAACATCGGGATCCAGCGGATGCCCTGCGCCTTCATCCACTTCATCGTCGGCTGCGACTCGCGCACGAGCGTGAGCGCGAGGTCCGGATCGGAGAGGTCCTCGGTCACGCGCATGAGGTCGTCGTAGTACGCGTCCTCGGTGTAGAGGGGGACGTCCATCGACGCCTTCTCCTCGTCGGAGAGGTCGCCCACGAGATCGCACACGTCCTCGAAGCTCTTGAACGCGAAGCGGAAGCCGCCGGCGGTGAAGAAGCCGTTGCCGCCGCGCCAGGTCTCCGGCGCCTTCTCGAGGACCAGCACGCGCGCGCCGTGCTCGCGCGCGGACAGCGCCGCGCACATGGCCGCGTTCCCACCACCGATCACGATGACGTCGTAGCTCATGGGTTCCCTCCAGGCCCCCGAACTATACCGCCCGCGTGGCGATCCGAAAACCTCGCAGGCGGCGTACGACGCTCGGATCGCGCTCGACGGCCTCCGGGCCGTACTTCGCGCTCGTGACGGCGCACCGACGCGTTCGTGTTCGTCGGCCCTCTCGTGCGGCGGCGGCCCAGCTTGCGGATCGTCACGAAGCACCCTGACGGCCGACGCTCTCATCGAGGGGGCTCCAAATTTCCACGGTGTCGCTTCATCTCGGGTGCGTCCGCGGATCTCGCGCGCGCTCGGTGACGAGGTCGCGATCCCTGCGCCGGGGGGAGGCGGGCGAGTACATCCGGGTGGATCGTCGCGACGCCTCGGGTCGTGAAGTCGGTGATGCGGAGGAACTCAGGCTACGTCCGCCCGCAGCTCATCCGGGCCGGAGCGGAGGGCGTAGGCAACATAAGGGGCCTTATCGGGCAACGTCGCGCGCGGCCGCGCTCATGCCTCCACCCTTAGCACAGCCGGGCATCCCGGCGATGGCAACATCTATCTGCGCGTGCCCGTCTACGTGGCGGAGACCGCGGCGCAAGCGCGTTCCGAGCCGGAGGCGAGCACGGTGCGCTCGTATCGCCGCCTGGGTGAGAATCTCGCCCACTCGGCAGGCCAGGCGGGCACGACGGGCTCGGAAGAGCGTTTGGAGCGCGCCGAGCGGCTCGCGCACGTCAGCTACGACGAGCTGCTCCGCGATCGACTGGCCTACGGCACGCCCGACATGGTGGTCGAGCGACTCCTCCAGTGGAAGGAACAGCTCGGCCTCTCCGGCGTGATCATGGAGCCGAACGTCGGCGGTCGCATGCCGCTCGACGGCGTGCTCCGATCCATCAAGCTCTATGCGAACGAGGTCGCGCCCCGGCTGCGCACAGCGAAGGCGACCTGAGAAGGATCTCGAGCCGACCGGAAAGATCGCGATCGTCACCCGCACATCCTCGACGCGCGCGAGATCGGCTCGGTCGTCGCGTTCGTCGCGTCGGCCACGGCGGCCGCGATCACCGCGGCCGCTACGCCCGGTAGTAGGCGAAGACGACCGGCGAGACAAAGGCCCAGCTCTCGATGAACGTGGCCTTGTCGGGCTTGCGCCCGAGTTCCTCCATCGCGCCCAGGAGGCAGAACCAGTTCAGCACCTCGTGCTGGCCGCTCTCCTCGATCTGGTCGGTCGTGTAGCGGTGCCAGGTCGCGTAGTCGCCGGCTTCGAGCGCGTCGTAGAGGCGGCGGTCGGCGGCGACGTCGGGCCACAGCTGCCAGTGCTTCTCGGTCAGGAACGAGTGCGACCAGCTCGACGACGCGATGAGCGCGACGCGCCACGGGCTATTCGCCATCACCCTGGCCGCGGCGGCGCCGACCTCCATGCAGCGGTGCGGGTTGGGGCCGGGCGGGTCGAGGTTCTTGATCTCGCCCCGCATCGACAATGGCAGGCGCAGCCCGCGCGCGGCGTTGACCCGCCGGCCGTAGCAGTTCACCGCGAACTGCACCAGCGGGTAGTCGAAGCCGCGACGGTCGTCGTCGAGCAGGATGACGGTGTTCTCGAAGGCGTGCCCCATTTGGTGGTGCAGCGGCTTGTATGAATAGCCGACATCGATGCCGGCCTCGATCAGCCCGGTCGCGAGGTACTTGCCGGCCTCGCGGTGGCCGCGCACCAGCATCGTCTTGTCGGCCGGCTCGCTCCACGGGTTCCAGGGCGAGCGGCGGTGTGCCCAGGGCTGCAGCTCCTGGTCCTCATAAGCGAGGACAGCGAACGGTGGGACGATGTCTTCCTTGAAGTTTTCGTACTGATCGTCGCCCCACATCACGACGAGGTCGGGCTTGAACTCGTCGAGCTCGCGCCGCGCCTCGGCGAAATGCGCGCGGTAGACCTCGCGGCCGCGCGCCGCCGCGCCGGCGCCCCAGTCGTTGCCGAGCTCCTCGCGCAACGGCGCCGGCCAGTTGGCCGGCTCCTTCATCTCGGGCGGCATCGCCGGGTCTTCGAGCGCCGCTCGCATCATGAAGGTCCAGTCCTCGTTCGGGCGCAGCATCAGCGGCCGGTGTGTGCAGCCCACTCCCAGGATCTCGCCCATCGCCGTGCCTCCCAAAACAATCGAATTCAGAGGACACCGAGGATACGCGAAGGTCGCAAAAATCGCGCGCGCGATCGTGGACGCGCTCCGGCGTCGATCAGATGTATGCCGATGAATCGTATAATGTATGCCTCCACATCGTGAGCGAGGAGGCGACATGGCTCGGACGAAGACCCTGAAGCGAAAATCGTTCTTTGTCGACGAAGCCGCGCTGCGGCGTGCCAAGAAGCTCCTGGGTGTCGAGACGGATGCCGAAGTCGTCAGGCTTGCCGTCGAGCGTCTCGAAGAGATGGAACGGTTCCGCCGGTTCATGAACCGAACGCGGGGGGTCGTCAAGCCGGGGACCTTCATCCGTCCCTGACATGGCGTGGGCCATCGTCGACAGCGGGGTGTATATCGGTCACTGGGAGTACGGGCTCAGCGTGGAAGTGCTCGACTCGATCACGCGCCCCTTCGTGCTCCGTCAATCTGCCGTCGTCTTGTCCGAGTTGCGACGGGGTGCCCAATCGCGGATGGCGCGACGCCTCGTCGAGACGCTTGCGAAGCACGCGGCGATTGTCTGGACGCCGACGGTTGATGATTGGTGGGAGGCGGCGCGTCTCATCCAGGACATCGGTGACCGGGAAGGCTGGGATCGGTCCAAGCGTCGTTCCTTTCAGAACGACGCATTGATTGCGCTCACGGCACGACGCCATGGCGCGGCCGTGATCACGACGAATCGTGCGGACTTCGATCTGCTGGCGGGGGAACTCGGGATCGCCATCGTGCCGGTCGCGGGGCGCGCGCTCCCCTGACGCTCGTCCGCACGCTCCAAGTCGCCGGAGCGTAGAGCGTAGGTAGGGTAAAGGGCCTGGTTGACGGAACGGCCATTCTCAGCAGGTGTCCGCCCTCTCGCCCACCGGTTCCCCGCCCGGCACAGCGGATCGAGACCCTGGAGTCGCTCACGCCCGATTTGCTCGACACGCTCGAGCGCGAGCGCGACACGCTCGCGTCGTGAGCGGCACCGCAGGCATCGTCAACTCCGTCATCCGCGCCGCGTCCGGATCTCGTCGAACACCGGCAGGATGTACTCGCGGAAGCGACCGTGTAGTAGTGGGAGGTCGCCCTTGAACAGATGCCGAAGATGATAGCGGCCCTGACTCATTGCTGACCCCGATGGCGAGGGACACGTAACGCAGCTCGCGCATGATCGGGAACATGCGGCCGGGTTATTTGTGGGCACGGCCTGGCCGTACATCTTCCCGATGGCGGCTACCTACTGGTCGCAGGCGGCGGCCGGCATGAAGTTCGTCAAGGACAACGGCGCGAAGAAGGGGACGAAGGTCGCCCACATCTATTGCGACAACCCCGCGGGCCGCGAAGGCATCCCGATCGTCGAGGCCGTCGCCAAGAAGGAAGGCTACGAGCTGCGGCTCTTCGCGGTGCCGCCGCCCGGCGTGGAGATGGGACCCCAGGTGATCGACCTCACCCGGCGCTTCAAAGCCGACTGGGTCATCGGCCACCTGTTCGGCCAGGCACCCGCGGTGTCCATCAAGGAGTTCAAGCGGGCCGGGTTCCCGCTGAACAAGTTCGTCAGCTTCGTGTGGGGCGCGGGCGAGGCCAAGGGGGCTTCAACGGTCCGGACGTCGGTGCCGGCGCCAGAGCACTGGCGGCGACGCCCGTGAGACGTCGTCCCGGTGCGCGGCCGTCGCGCCATGTTTCTCCGACAAATCGAGGACTTGGCAGATCGGCAACGCTCTTGCTGTGCAGATGCCTGCCCCGGGCGCGGTTCACGGGGCAGGGGAGGATGCGCGTGAAGAGGACAATGAAACACGTCGGTGCGCTGGCGATGCTGGCGCTCGCGTGGCTGGGGGTGACGCCCGGCGCCGCGAGCGCACAGCAGGCCGTGCTGTACGAGATTGTCGAGAACATGGACACGATGACGCTGCTGACCGAGAACCGCCGCCTGTCGTACTGGACGGCGCAGGGCACCGCGGACGTCGGCTCGCCGTTCTGCCCGGCGGCCGTGGCGCCGGCCGGCGTGTCGTCGTGCACGATCACCGCGTTCGGTACCGATGACATCGACCTCAACGTCCTCACCACCGAGTCGATCGTCGGGACGGTGTGGGCAAACGTGGTCGCCGTCGCGAACGACGACAACCCGGTGGACGCCCCGGAGGTCGCCACGTTCAGCGGCCAGATCACCGGAAATCTCGTCATCATCCCGCCCGGCGGATCGGCGCCGGTCATGCCCAAGCTCGGGAAGAGGAAGTCCTTGCTCGGTCCGGCGCTGCCGCTGATCTACATCGTCGACGGCAAGTTCTTCCCGGACGCGCTGCCGACCGTGCGTGTCGCGCCCCCTGGCGTGGTGCCGTCGTCCGGGGAGACGGCCACGTTCGAGGCGACCTTCCGCCTGCCGTTCCACGTCGTCCGGGCGGGGAGGAGCACGGTGTGGACGCCGCCCAAGCGCGGCAAGACCGCCTACTACCTCGGCGACGACGGCAGCCTCATCCCGGTCCAGCGGCAGGACGAGTACGCAAAGGGCTTCCCGTTGCTGCGCGGAGAGGTGTTCTTCACGACGCCGACGCCGTAGGGAGTCGCGGGCGGCCCGCGACGGGCCGCCCGCGGCGTGGCCGCAGGTTGTTCCTCACGCCGGGGCTCGAATTTCCTTCCTCGCGGCACTTGCATCGTGACGTCGTGGACGCCCCAGAGTACTTCCCTGTTGCAGAGTGGCGTCCGGCGCGACCCGAGACCCGGAGAAACGACCATGACGGACGAGCTCGGCCGGAAGGCGCTCTACACGGCGGCGGACGTGCCCGGCGGCGACAGTGTCGGCGACCGTGACCTCGGCGCGCCGGGCGAGTACCCTTTCACGCGCGGGATTCACCCACGATGTACCGGGGGCGGCTCTGGACCATGCGGCAGTACGCCGGGTACGGAACCGCCGAGGAGACGAACCGGCGCTTCCGGTACATGCTCGCGCGCGGGATGGACGCGCTCAACGTCGCCTTCGATCTCCCCACGCAGCACGAATACGACTCCGACCACCCGGCGGCGCGCGGCGAGGTCGGCAAGGTGGGCGTGCCCGTCAACTCCCTGCGCGACTTGGAAGCGCTCTTCGACGGCATCCCGCTCGCCGAGGTCAGTCCCGCCAACGCCATCAACGCGCCGGCCGCGGTGATCCTGGCGATGTACGTTGCGCTTGCCGAGCAGCGGGACGTGCCGCTGGCGAAGCTCGGCGGGAGCACCCAGAACGACATCCTCAAGGAGTTCGTGGCGCGCGGGACCTACATCTTTCCACCCGGACCCTCGCTCCGGCTCGTCACCGACGTGATCGAGTACTGCGCCCGCCGGCTGCCGCGCTGGAACTTCATCAACGTGTGTGGCTACCATGGGCGTCCGGCGCCGATTGAACCGGAAGACGAACTCGTCGAGGTAGTGGGGCAGGTGCTTTCGGCTCACACCGCGGTGAGTGCCCCGCCAGCGCGACTCCATGAGGTGCCGCCGGCACGCGTCTTCCGTGGAAAAGCGCACCTGGAACTCGGCGAGGGTCTTCGGGAAGTCGGGCCGAGGCAACAGGGGTTCCTCGCGCGGCACCACAACATATCGCGCGATGCTGAGTCAACCGGATAGGTAGAAAGGACCTTATCGGGCAACGTCGCGCGCGGCCGCGCTCATGCCGCCACCTCAGTACAGCGCGGATGATCGGCCTGTCAACCGGGGTTCGGGCGGCGCCGGTTCCCATGAATGCGGCCGGCAGGCCCGGCGACCGTTAACGCACAGGACGGCCTGGCCTGTCCCTCCGGACGGCTCAAAAGACTGCGGTAAGCGCGGTACTCATCGCGATCTCCGGTGGCGCGCGATCGGCAAGGTCGGCGGAAATCGTGAGGCTCTCCAGAATGGCATGTATAGCGTGCGGGTCCTCGACGAGGCCCAGTAGCCGTAGACGGCCTCCGCACCGCGGGCAGGCGAGCACGTCGATGTCGAAGGCCCGACGCATGAGCTTCGCCCACTCGTAATAGCGCAGCGGCGCCGCGCATGCGGCAGCGTCGGGGAGCGCGTGATGCACACTCTCCTCCGGGTCCGAGCCCGCCGCCCTTCGAGCGCCGTACGTCGCGACCCGGCCACGCCAGCGCGCGTGCGGGGCCAGCACGCCGTGATAGAGGATGAGGTTGACGCGCGGGCGCGGGATGAGCGCGGCCAGTTTCTCGAGCAACTCCAGCGGGGCGAAGAGCAGGTGGCGTGTGCCATCGGCCCAGGGTGTCTTCAAGGTGAGCGGGATGCGGTCATCGCCCAGGCGCCGTAGTCGATCGTGTGCGAGCACGTTGACACATCTATGATCTGCGCGTACATATTTATGCATGCGCACGACTCTGGATCTCGATGGGGACCTGCTCCGGAAGGCCAAGCGGCGGGCGGCGGACGAGGGGACGACGCTCACGAGCATCGTCGAAGGCGCGCTCCGGCACTACCTCGCGCCGGCGCGCCCGTCCGGGAAACCGTTTCGCCTCAGGCTCCTGACGAAGAAGGGGACGCGGGTGTCCGGCGTCAACCCCGCGGACCGCGACAATCTCTACGAGCGCATGGAAGGGCGCCGGTGATCGCCGTCGACACGAACATCCTGGTCTATGCGCATCGGGAAGAGTTCTCGCAGCATCGATCGGCGCGGGCAAAGCTGGTGGAGTTGGCCGAGGGCTCGGCACGATGGGCGATCCCGATATTTTGTGTCGGCGAGTTCCTGAGAGTCGTCACGCATCCGCGTCTCTTCGATCCGCCGTTCAGTCTCGACGAGGCGTGTGACGCGCTCGGGCGTGTGCTCGATTCCCCAAGTCTGGTCTTGCTGACGCCGGAAGACCGCTTCTGGCCGCTGTTGGTGGATGCCGTGAAGGAGGCGCGCGCAAGCGGGAATCTCGTGCTCGACGCGCAGATCGTCGCGCTGTGCCGGGAAGCCGGAGTGAGCGCGATGCTGACCGAGGACCGGGATTTCGATCGCTTCCCTGGATTTCGCACGCTCAGGCTCTGACGACCGCTAGACGCGCAGCGCCTCGGCGAGGAATTTGCCCGTGTACGAGGACGCGACGGCGGCCACGGCCTCCGGCGTGCCCTGCGCGACGATCTCGCCGCCCGCGTCGCCGCCCTCCGGGCCGAGGTCCACCACCCAGTCCGCGCTCTTGATCACGTCCATGTGGTGCTCGACGACGAGCACGGTGTTGCCGGCGTCGACGAGCCGGTGCAGGACGCCGAGCAGCTTGCGCACGTCGTCCAGGTGCAGCCCGGTCGTCGGCTCGTCGAGCACGTACAGCACGTCGCCGCCGGAACGTCCGCCCAGCTCCGCGGCGATCTTCAGACGCTGCGCCTCGCCGCCGGACAGCGTCGTCGCCGGCTGGCCGAGGCGAAGATACCCCAGACCGACGTCCTGCAGCACGCGCAGGCGGCGCGCGAGCCCGTCGGAGGCGACGAAGAACTCGACGGCGTCGTCGACCGTCATGGCGAGCACGTCGGCGACGCTCCTCCCGCGGTACTTCACCGAGAGCACGTCGGGCCGGTAGCGCTTGCCCTCGCACTCCTGGCAGGTGACGTAGACGTCTTCGAAGAAGTACATCTCGAGCTTCTCGAAGCCGTCGCCCTGGCACTTCTCGCAGCGGCCGCCGGGCACGTTGAACGAGAACGAGCCGGTCGTCAGGCCGAGCGTCTTCGCGCGCGGCAGCGCCGCGAAGAGCTTGCGGATCTCGTCGAAGGCCTTCGCGTAGGTGACCGGATTCGAGCGCGGCGTGCGGCCGATCGGCTCCTGGTCGATGAGACGGACGTCCTTCAGATACTCGAGCCCCGTGAGCGCGGTGTACGCGCCCGGCACCGCGTAGTCGGCCTTGAACGCGCGCGCGACCGCGCGGTAGAGCGTGTCGTGCACGAGCGTCGACTTGCCGGAGCCGGAGACGCCGGTCACGGCGGTCAGCGTGCCGAGCGGCACGCGGAACGTCACGTCGCGCAGGTTGTGCTCGCTCGCGCCGACGAGCGTGAGCCAGCGCCGCGGCTTGCGCCGCGTGAGCGGCACGCCGATCGTCTCGCGCCCGGTGAGGTAGCGCGCGGTCAGGGAGCGCGGGTTGCCGCGGAACTCGGCCTGCGATCCGGCGAACACGATCTCGCCGCCGCGGTCGCCGGACCCGGGCCCGAGCTCGACGACGTGGTCGGCCGCCTCGATGAACGCGCGATCGTGCTCCACGACCACGACGGTGTTGCCGGCCTGCGCGAGCTCGCGGCAGAGGTCGGCGAGCCGCGTGATGTCACGCGCGTGCAGGCCGATGGACGGCTCGTCCAGGACGTACAGCGTCCCGACCAGCTGAGACCCGAGCTGGTTCGCGAGGTTGATCCGCTGCGCCTCGCCGCCGGACAGCGTGCGCGTCTGCCGCGAGAGCGTGAGGTAGCCGAGCCCGACCCGGAGCAGGAACGTCAGCTTCGCGGTGAGCTGCTTCAGGATCTCGCGCGCGACCAGCGTCTCCCACGCGGTGAGCTTCAGGTCGGCGACGGTGCGCGCCGCTTCCTCGATCGTGAGCGCGCTGAACTCCGCGATGGTGAGCCCGGCGACGCGCACGGCGAGCGCGGCGGGCTTGAGCCGCGCGCCGCCGCACGCCGTGCAGCGCGACTGGCTGCGATAGCGCGAGAGGAACACGCGCACGTGCAGCTTGTAGCGGTACGACTCGACCTCCTCGAAGAAGCCGCGGATGCCCGGGAACTTCTCGTCGCCGCGGTAGACGAACTCGCGGTCTTCCGGCGCGAGCGATTCCCACGGCGTGTCGAGGCTGAGCTGACGCCGCCTGGCCGCCTTCACGAGCTCGCGCTGGTACCACTTGCCCGACGGGTACGTCCACGGCTCGACGCAGCCGCCGCCGAGCGTGACCGTGCGGTCCGGCACCACGAGCGCTTCGTCGTACGTGAGCACGTTGCCGAAGCCCTTGCACTCGCCGCACGCGCCGAGCGGATGGTTGAACGAGAACAGGATCGGCTGCGGCCGCTCCAGCGCCCTGCCGCACGTGGCGCAGCGGTACTCCAGCGCGAACCGCCGCACGCCGGCGCCGATCACGTCGACCGCGACCTCTCCGCCGCCCTCGCGCAGCGCGGTCTCGATCGACTCGGTGAGGCGCGGCCGCCGCGTCGGGTCGAGCACCACGCGGTCGAGGACGACTTCGACCTCGCGCACGTCGTCGAGCGCGGCGGCCTCGAGATCGGCGACCACGCCGTCGACGCGCAGGCGCGCGAATCCGCGGCGCACGAGGCTCGCGCGCAGCTCCGCCGCGGGCAGCCCCGCCGGCAGCGCGAGACGGAAGCAGACGAGCGCGCGCGCGCCCGCGTGCTGCTCGAGCAGGGCCTCGACGATCGACGCGCCGGAGTGATTCGCCGCTTCGCCCCCGCAGTCGGGGCAGTGGACGCGGCCGATCTTCGCGTAGAGCAATCTCAGGTAATCGTAGATCTCGGTCGCGGTGCCGACGGTGGACCGCGCGGTGCGCACGGGGTTCTTCTGCTCGAGCGCGACGGCGGGGCGCACGTTGACGATGCGGTCGACGTCGGGGCGATCCACGCGGTCGAGGAACATCCGCGCGTAGGTGCTCAGCGACTCGATGTAACGCCACTGGCCTTCGGCGAACAGCGTGTCGAACGCGAGCGACGACTTGCCGGAGCCGGACACGCCGGTGACGACGGTGAGCCGGTCGTGCGGGATGTCCAGCGTGACGTTCTTCAGGTTGTTCTGCCTGGCGCCTTCGATGCGCAGGATGCCAGAGCTCGGCGAATCGGGGACACGCATGAACGACCCATGTTAACCGAGTGCTATCATTGGCGCCACATGCAGGACCGCATTCGCGCGCTCGTCGTCGACGATGACGCCGAGGTTCGGAGCCTACTGACGGGGGTCCTGACGCGCGGTCAGATGACCGTCGTGGAGGCGGGCTCGGGCGCGGAGGCGATGGCGGTGCTCGGCCGCGACGAGCTCGACGTGGTGCTCGTCGACGTGATGCTCCCCGACCATTCCGGCCTCGACATCCTCCGCTGGGCGCGCGGCGCCGAGATCGACACCGAGTTCATCGTCCTCACGGGCTACGCCGACGTCGACACGGCGGTCGAGGCCATGCGGCTCGGCGCCTACGACTTCGTCGCCAAGCCGTGGAAGAACATCGAGCTGCTCGAGGTCGTGCGGAAGGCGGTCGAGAAGAAGGCGCTGCGCCGCGAGAACGTCGTGCTCCGCGAGGTCATCACGCGCCGCGACGGCCTGCCGGAGATCGTGGGCGAGTCCCCCGAGATCCGCGAAGTCCTCTCCATGATCCAGCTCGTGGCCGCGAGCGAAAGCCCGGTCCTGATCCACGGTGAGAGCGGTACCGGCAAGGAGCTCGTCGCGCGCGCGATCCACCTGCGCAGCAAGCGCGCGGGACGTCCGTTCGTCTCGGTGAACTGTGGCGCGCTGCCGGACACGCTGCTCGAGACCGAGCTGTTCGGCCACAAGAAGGGCGCGTTCACCGGCGCCGTCGCCGCGCGCGCGGGGCTCTTCGAAGCCGCGGACGGCGGCACGCTGTTCCTCGACGAGATCGGCGAGATGTCGCCGGCCATGCAGGTGCGTCTGCTCCGCGCGCTCGACTCCGGCGAGATCCGGCGCGTGGGCGAGGAGCGCACGTTCCACGTCAACGTGCGCGTGGTCGGCGCGAGCAACAAGGATCTGAGCCAGGAGGCGGCGGAAGGCCGCTTCCGCCGGGACCTGTTCTATCGCGTGAGCACGGTCATCGTGCCGGTGCCGCCCCTTCGCAAGCGGCGCCGCGACCTCCCGCTGCTCGTGCAGCATTTCATCGCGCCGTTCATGCGCGCGGGGAAATCGCTGCGCTTCTCGTCCGAGGCGATGGCGCGGCTGCAGGAATACGACTGGCCCGGCAACATCCGCGAGCTGCGCAACCTCATCGAGCGGCTGCTGATTCTCCACGAGGGCGAGGAAGTCGGGCTCACCATGCTCCCGCGCGAGGTCGTGCGCGTCGCCGCGCCGCCCGAACCCGTCGCCGGGCCCGAGGTGAGCGCGGACGACCTGCCGTCGCTCGCGAAGGTCGAGGGCCGCCACGTCGAGCGCGTGCTGCAGGCGACCGGCTGGAACAAGGCCCGCGCCGCCCGCGTGCTCGAAGTCGACATCAAGACGCTCAACAAGAAGATCCGCGACCTCGGGCTCTCGCGCCCGGCGTAAGCCGGGGCCGACGGATTGACTTCTCGACGCGGCCGCGTACAATCGCGACCTTGTTGAGAATGATTCCTGAAAAGAGCGTCCCCGCCGACACGCTGCGCGCGCGCGGCCTGCGGCTCACCGAGCCGCGGCGCCTCATTCTCGACGTGGTGCGCGCGACCGACACGCACCCGTCGGCCTTCGCCGTCCATCGCATGGTGCGACGGACGCTGCCGCGCGTGAGCCTGGCGACGGTCTATCGCAACCTTCGCCGCCTCGCCGCCGAGGGGCTCCTGCGCGAGCGCGCGGGCGCGGACGGACTGCGCTTCGACGGCAACATCGGCCGCCACGATCACTTCACGTGTCTCACGTGCCGGCGCGTCTTCGACGTTCCGGCCGCGAAGGCGCCGCGCGCGCGGGGGCGTGCCGCCGCGCGCGCCGGATTCGAGATCCTCGAGCGCCGCATCGAGTTCTACGGCCGCTGCGCTGCGTGTCGCAGGCGAGCGAGCTAACCAAGGGAGGGCACCATGGCAGGCAAGAGCCTCAAGGGCACGAAGAGCCTCGACAACCTCAAGGACGCGTTCGCGGGCGAGTCCCAGGCGAACCGCCGTTACCTCTACTTCGCGCGCATCGCGGACATCGAGGGCTTCCCGGACATCGCCGGTCTCTTCAAGGACACGGCAGACGCGGAGACCGGCCACGCGTTCGGTCACCTCGATTTCCTGAAGCAGGTGGGCGATCCGGCGACGGGCGAGGCCATCGGCAAGACCGAGCTCAACCTGAAGGCTTCCGTCGCCGGCGAGACCTACGAGTACACGCAGATGTACCCGGGCATGGCGAAGACGGCGCGCGATGAAGGCTTCCCCGAGCTGGCCGAGTGGTTCGAGACGCTCGCGAAGGCCGAGAAGTCGCACGCGGGCCGCTTCAACAAGGGCCTGCAGCAGGTCGCCGGCAAGGAGCCGGCCGAGGCGATCTAACCGCGTGCGCCGGGCCGGGGGCCCCGCACCCCGGCCCGGCGCACGCTGCCGTGATGAATACCTTCGACATCCGGAAAACGGAGTTCTGGGATCGGAAAGACGTCGACGGGGAGCTGCGTCGCGTCTACGACATCTGCAACGGGTGCCGGCGGTGCCTGCCGCTGTGTCCGTCGTTCCGCGTGATGTTCGACCGCATCGACGTCGACGAGGTCGACGGCGACGTCGACAAGCTGCCCGCGAAGGACGTCAAGGAAGTCGTCGACCTCTGCTATCAGTGCAAGCTGTGCTACAACCACTGCCCCTACACGCCGCCGCACCGGTGGGCGGTCGATTTCCCGCGTCTGATGCTGCGCGCGCGCGCGTCTGAAGCGCGCGCGACCGGCGTGACGCTGCAGGACCGCATGCTGGGTAACGCCGATCTGGTCGGCAAGCTCGGCAGCCTCACCGCGCCGTTGTCGAACTGGATGAACGAGTTCAGCGCGCATCGCGCGCTCATGCAGGCCGTCGTCGGCATCCACAAGGACCGGAACCTCCCGAAGTTCTCCCGCGAGACCTTCAGTAAATGGTTCGGCAAGCGCAAGCGCGACCCGGCGGGGCGGGGCGAAGGCTCCTCCGCCGCGCCCCGTCGCGTCGCGCTGTTCGCCACGTGCACGGTCGAGTACAACGACCCCGCCATCGGGCGCGCGGCGGTCGCGGTGCTCGAGCGCAACGGGATCGACGTCAGCCTGCCGGCGCAGAAGTGCTGCGGGATGCCATACCTCGACGGTGGCGCCATCGAGGATTGTCGCGCGCTGATGCGCGAGAACATCGCGACGCTCGCGGCGGCCGTGCGCGAAGGACGCGACATCGTGTCGCCGGGCCCGACGTGCAGCTACATGCTGAAGCAGGAGTATCCGTGGCTGGACGGCTCGGAGGACGCGAAGCTCGTCGCGAGCCGCACGCGCGACCTCTTCGAGTACCTTGCGGCGCTGCACGCGGAGGGCGCGCTCGACACGCAGTTCACGCGGCCGGTGGGCGACGTGACCTACCACGTCCCGTGTCATCTCCGCGCGCAGAACATCGGCACGAAGTCCGCCGACGTGCTGCGCGCGATCCCGAACACGAAGGTCGAGGTCGTCGAGCGCTGCTCCGCCGTGGACGGCACCTGGGGCTTCAAGAAGGAGTACTACGAGCTGTCGCTCAAGGTCGCGAAGCCGCTGTTCGACGCGGTGAGCAGCGGCGCGCCGGTCACGGCGACCGACTGCCCGCTCGCCGCGCTGCAGATCGAGCAGGGGACGGGCCGGGCGGCGCGCCACCCGATCCAGATCCTCGCCGCCGCGTACGGGCTCGAGCCGTGAAGCCGATCGCGCGCGAGGAGATCCTGAACCTCTACGAGTACGAGAAGGTTCGCGACGCGCGCCGGCGGGAAGTCATCGCGCTCAAGACCGCGCGCCGCGTGCAGGTGGGGCGCTATCTCTCGTTCGTCTTCGAGAACCGCGCGACGGTCTGGTTCCAGATCCAGGAGATGATCCGCGCGGAGCGGATCGTCGACGACGCGAAGATCGCCGACGAGGTGACGGTCTACAACGACTTGCTGCCCGGGCCGGGCGAGATCGCCGCGACGATGTTCATCGAGATCGGCGACGCGGGCACGATCAAGCCCGTGCTCGACGCGCTGCTCGGCATCGACACGCGCGACTACGTCCGGCTGGAAGTGGGCGGCGAGGTCGTCGTCGGCCGCTTCGAGGTGGGCCACTCCGACGAGGAGCTCGGCAAGCTCAGCGCGGTCCACTTCGTGCGCTTCGCGCTGCCCCAGTCGGCGCGACAGGCGTTCCGGACGTCGGCGGTCGCGCTGGTCGTCGATCACCCGAACGAGCGCGCGCGCACCGTGCTGAGCGATGGAACGAAGGCCAGTCTCGCCGAGGATCTGGCCTGAGCGCGCGCACGACGGCGGTGCTGACCCTGGTCGTCGCGTCGCTCGCCGCCGGCTGCGGCCAGGAAAAGCTCGGTCCCGAGGCCGAGCGCGGCCGCCAGATCTACCAGTCTCAGTGCATCGCCTGTCACAATCCCGACCCGGCGCAGGTGGGAGCGATCGGTCCCGATCTGAAGGGGTCGTCGGAAGAGCTGCTGCGCGCGAAAGTGGTCACCGGAACCTATCCACCGGGTTCGAGGCCAAAACGTCCGACCGCGATCATGCAGCCGACGCCTCAGCTCGCGCCCGACATCTCGAACCTCGCCGCATATCTCCGCTGAAAAACAGAGCGGGCCGTCAGGCCCGCTCTGTCGCAACCAGGCTCGTGTTCGGGATCAGGGGAAAATGAGCTCCATCAAGAAGTAGAGAATCGCGCTGAGCACGAAGCCGCCCCAGAACGTGCCCTTGAGCGTGCTGAGCATCTTCTTGCCCGGTCCCGAGGTGCCGACCATCGCGTTGATCTCGACGATCGCCATGATCACGAGCAGCACGATCAGCATCGTCCAGTTCGCGGCCTTGGTGACGTGCGGGAACATCGGCAGATGGGACGCGGCGCCCATGAAGAACAGCATCGGGATCGAGAGCATCGTGTTCGTGCGCGAGACGAAGCCGGCGCGCTGACCGCGGGCCGCCGCCTCGGGGATCGCCTGACCGCCGCCCTTGACCTGCTGCGCGGAGGCCATCAGCACCTGCTGCGCCGGCCAGATCACGAACCACACGTTCGCCCACATCAGGCTGCCGAGCATGCCGCCCACGAAGATCGCCCAGCCGTAGGACGTGTCGAAGAACGGCCCGAGCCCGGCCTTGCCGATCCGGTGCAGGATGATCAGCCAGCCCGTGATGAACGTGATCATGGCGCCCCAGCGGAACCACCACAGGGCGCGGTTGACCAGGCCGGTCGCGAGCATGCCGATGCGGACGGGCGCCTCGGCGGTGGCGAAGAACGGCGTCTGCACGAAGTTGAAGTAGTACAGCATCCCGATCCACGTGATCCCGGCCAGGAAATGGAACCACCGCAGAAAAAACAGCAAGCCTTCGTCCGTGAACAGTGCCATCGTCGGCGCCCCCTTGCCTGAGGGTGTTGCGTGAGTGGCTCGCTACTCCTCCTCGTCCTCGTCCTCTTCGTCGTCGTCGAAGTCGTCGTCTTCGTCGTCGTCGTCGAGATCGTCCTCGTCTTCGTCGTCGTCGTCGAGGTCGTCGTCTAGATCCTCGAGGTCGTCCTCGTCCTCGTCCTCGTCCGCGTCCTCTTCCTCGTCATCCTCGTCGTCTTCGTCGTCGTCGAACTCCTCGTCGTCATCCTCCTCGAAGTCGTCGTCGTCGAGGTCGTCGTCGTCATCCTCCTCGTCGTCGTCCTCGACCTCATCCTCGTCGTCGTCCAGGTCCTCATCACGGGCGCGACGAAGCTCGACGTCGTCATGCCAGAGGCGCGCACGGAACTGCATGTGAAGGTTCCTCCGCGTAGCGGGCGCTACTGCGTGATCGCTTGGCGGAGTATAGCAAATGGCAAAGGGGCACGCCGCTGACGGCGCGGGCGTTTCGCGATACACTGCTCCCCCGCGACTCGCTGTTTCCCGTTCGATCCTGGCGGTGTAGCTCAGCGGCAGAGCAGGGGTCTCATAAGCCCCGTGTCGGAGGTTCAATTCCTCCCACCGCCACCATCGTTTCGACGTTTTCGGAGGAACAGGCTGTGACCGACGTCCTCGTCCAGCGCGACGGCGCCATCGCCACCGTCGTCGTCAACCGGCCGCGCACGCGCAACGCCATCACGCTCGCCATGTGGACCGAGATCGCGCGCGTCACGCGCGCGCTCGGCGACGACGAGGAAGTCCGCGCGGTCGTCTATCGCGGCGCGGGGCGCGACGCGTTCGCGTCCGGCGCGGACATCTCCGAGTTCGAGGAGCAGCGCAAGGATCCGACGACCGTCCAGCACTACGGCGCGCAGACGGAGGCGGCGTACGCCGCCGTGCGCGAATGCCCGAAGCCGACCGTCGCCATGATCTTCGGCTATTGCATGGGCGGTGCGATGGGCATCGCGATGGGATGCGACCTGCGGTTCGCCGCCGAGGGCTCGCGCTTCGGCATTCCGGCCGCGAAGCTCAGCATCGTGTACCCGCCGAGCGCGGTCGGGCAGCTCGTCGATCTCGTCGGTCCCGCGTACGCGAAAGACATTCTCTATTCCGCGCGCGCCGTCGACGCTCGCGAGGCGCTTGCCATGGGCTTCATCCAGCGTCTCGTGCCGGCGGACGACCTCGAGCGCGTGACGTACGACTACCTGCGCGCCGTCGCCGACAACGCGCCCCTCTCCGTGCATGGCAGCAAAGTGACCGTCGATCTCTACCTGGAAGGCTTCGACGACGCGCGCCGCGGGCGCATCCGGTCGCTCGCGCGCGCCGCCTCCGAGAGCCAGGACTACAAAGAAGGCACGCGCGCGTTCATGGAGAAGCGGCCGCCGAAGTTCCGGGGCCGCTGATCTGCGCGTCGCCGTCCTGAGCTCCACGCCAGCCAGTCCCACCGAAGGCAGCGGCACGTTCGTCGCGCTCGACGGCCTCGTCCGTGGCCTGATGGCGCTCGGCCACCAGGTCGACTTCCGTCCCCTCGCGCGGCGCACGGGCTTCCACACGCTCGATCGCTGGCTCTACAACGCGGCGGTCGCCAACGATCCGCCGCGCGCGGACGTCGTGCTCGGGATCGATCTCGACGGATTCCTGTGGGCGCGGCGCCGGCGCGGCGGCGGGCGCGCGTTCGTCGTGGCGCTCAAGGGGATCATCGCGGACGAGCTCCAGAACGAGCGCGGGCTCATTCGCGTGCTGCTCGGCATCCAGGCGCGATGGGAGCGTCGCAACACCGAGCGCGCCGATCGCGTGATCGTGCCGAGCCGGTACTCCGCAGGCATCGCCGCCGCGCTCTACGGCGTGCCGGATTCGAAGATCGCCGTCGTGCCCGAGCCGATCGACCTCGCCGAGTGGCGCCGGCGCTTCGCGGCCGTGCCCCCGGCGCGCGACGTGGGGCGCCCGACCGTGCTGTGCGTCGCGCGGCTCTATCCGCGCAAGCGTGTCGAGGACCTCCTCGAGGCCGCGGCGCGGCTCCGCACGCGAATCACCGGGCTGCAGGTGCGCATCGTAGGGGAAGGCCCGGAAGGACCGCGCCTGCGGGCGCTGCACCAGCGGCTCGAGCTGGGCGACACCGTCGCGTTCCTCGGCCACGTGGACCGGGCGACGCTGGCGCTAGAATATTCGCGGGCGCGCTGCTTCTGCCTGCCCACGGTCCAGGAAGGGTTCGGTCTCGTGTTCGCCGAAGCGATGGCGGCCGGCCTGCCGGTGGTCGCGTGTCGGGCGGCCGCGGTTCCAGAGCTCGTGCGCGACGGCGAGACCGGCCTCCTCGTCCCGCCTCGCACACCGGTCGCGCTCACGGCGGCGCTGGAGCGGATGCTGGACGACGATGGCATGAGGAAGGAGATGGGCATGGCGGGACGCGCGCGCGTGGAAGATCTCGACCTGGTGCCGGTCGCCCGGCGCTTCCTCGAGGCGCTGCCGGCGTGAGCGGCATCGCCTACAGCAGCCGCCGCTTCACGTTCGCCGCCGCGCACCGTTACTGGGTCGACGCGTGGCCGGCGGCGGAGAACGAGCGGTTCTTCGGCCGTCTCACGGTTCCGCACGGCCACAACTACGCGCTCGAGGTCACGGTCCGCGGGCCGGTCGATCCGGAGACCGGCATGGTGATCAACCTCACCGATCTGAAGGCGATCGTGAACGACGCCGTCGTCGAGCGCTTCGATCACGCCGATCTGAACGCGGACGCGCTGTTCCGCGGCCGCGTGCCGACGACGGAGAACATCGCGATCGTGGTGTGGCAGCTCCTCGTCGAGAAGCTCGGCGCCGAGCGCCTGTGGCAGGTGCGCGTCTGGGAGGACGAGACGCTGTTCGTCGACTACCGCGGCGAGGCGTCGCCGGCGTGATCGAGATCACACGCATCTATCACTTCAGCGCCGCGCACCGCCTCGTGAGCCCGCGCCTCGACGCCGCCGCGAACGCGGGGCTCTACGGGCCGTGCGCACGGCCGCACGGCCACAACTACTACGTGGAAGTGACGGTCGCCGGCGCGCCGGATCCGTTGACGGGAATGGCGGTCGATCTCGGCGAGGTCGACGCCACCGTGCGCGACCGGCTGCTCCAGCACGTCGACCACCACACGCTCGAGGCCGCGCCGCCGCTCGCAGGCGTGATCACCACGGGTGAAGGGCTCGCGAAGGCGTTCTGGGACATCCTCGTGCCGGTGCTCGGGCCCGGCGCGCTGCGGCGCGTCCGCGTGGTCGAGACCGCGAAGAACCGCTTCGAATATCGGGGGGAGGCCGCGTGATCGAGAAGCTCATCGAGCAGTTCTTGAAGGAGCTCGGCGAGGATCCGCATCGCGAGGGTCTCGCGCGCACGCCCGAGCGCGTGGCGAAGGCGTGGGAGTACCTGACGTCCGGCTATCACAAGAACGTCGAGGAGATCCTCAACGACGCGCTCTTCGTCGAGGAGTACGACGAGATGGTGGTCGTGAAGGACATCGACATCGCCTCGATGTGCGAGCACCATCTTCTGCCATTCATCGGCAAGGCCCATGTCGCGTACATGCCGCGGAGGAAGATCGTCGGGCTCTCGAAGATCCCGCGGCTCGTCGAGATGTTCAGCCGGCGCCTGCAGGTGCAGGAGCGGTTGACGACGCAGATCGCCAACTCGTTGAACGAGGTGCTCGAGCCGCGCGGCGTCGCCGTCGTCGTCGAGGCCGTCCACCTCTGCATGCTGATGCGCGGGGTCGAGAAGCAGAACTCGAAGGCCGTGACCTCCGCGATGCTCGGCGCGTTCCGCGATCGTCCGGAGACGCGCGCGGAGTTCATGGAGCTCATCAAGGCCGGGCGCGGACTGCAGATCTGATGGCGAGCTCGGGCCCCGCGCAGGGCCTCGCCGGTCAGGTCGCGATCGTCACCGGCGCGGGGCGCGGGATCGGGCGCGCGATCGCGGAGCGGTTCGCGGCGGAAGGCGCCTCGGTCGCGCTCGCGGCGCGCACGCGCGCGGAGCTCGACGCGGTCGCGAAGGGCATCGAGCGCGCGCTCGTGGTGCCCACCGACGTGACGGACGATGCCGCCGTCGAACGTCTGGTCGCACGAACCCGTGAGAGCTTCGGGCGCGTCGACCTTCTCGTCACCGCGGCCGGCGGCGCGGCGTTCGGGCCGGTCGCGGAGCAGACGCCGCGCGACTGGGACGCGATGCTTGCGGTCAACCTCCGCGCGGCGTTGGTGTGCTGCCGCGCGGTGCTGCCGCCGATGCTGGCGCAGGGCCGCGGCACGATCATCAACGTCGCCTCCATCGCGGCGAACCGGCCGATCCCGGGCGCCGCCGTCTACACGGCGACGAAGGCCGGGATCATCGGCTTCAGCCGCGTCCTCGCCGAGGAGCTGCGCGCCGGCGGAGTGCGGGTGGGCGTGCTCGTCCCGGGCGCCGTCGACACGCCTCTCTGGGACACGATTCCCGGGGGCCCCGACCGGGCGCGGATGCTGCGTCCGGAGGACGTCGCTCGGGCCGCGGTGCTGATGGCAACGCTGCCGTCCGGAGCCACGCTGGAGGAGCTCACCCTCCTGCCCGCGGGCGGAATCCTGTGATACGATCGAATGAGCCGCAGCGAGTGAAGAACCTCAGGAGGTTCGCATGGTTACACTGACTGACACGGCCGCCAAGAAGATTGCGGATCTCCGCCTGGAGGAAGGCAAGCCCGAGTGGGGTCTCCGGGTACGCATCGTCGGCGGCGGCTGCTCCGGGATGTCGTACGAGCTCGGCTGGGAAGACCAGGAAGCGACCGGCGACAACATCGTCGAGGCGCACGGCATCAAGGTCTACATCGACCAGCACAGCGCGCCGTACCTGCAGGGAAGCGAGATCGACTTCGTCGAGAACAACATGATGGGCGCCGGCTTCGCGATCAAGAACCCGAACGTGAAGTCGAGCTGCGGCTGCGGTCAGTCCCACCGCTTCTAGAGGAAGCGTGCGCGTCCGGGTTCGCCTCTTCGCCCGGTACAGAGAAGCGACCGGGCACGAGCGACTCGAGATCGAAGTTCCGGATGGGGGGACGGTCGAGGCCGCGTGGTCCGCTGTGGTCGGCTGTCACCCCGTTCTTTCTCCGTACCGCCCGTTCACCCTCTTCGCCGTGGGGCAGGACTACGTCCAGCCCGACCATCGCCTGCGCGCCGACGACGAGCTCTGCCTCTTTCCGCCCGTGAGCGGCGGCGCTGACACAGACGTCTTCCGCGTCGTCGAGCACCCGCTCTCGCCCGACGCGATCGCCGCGGACGTCGACGATCCCGGCGCGGGCGGCATCGTGATCTTCTCCGGCGTCGTGCGGAACGAGACCGGCGGCCGGCCCGTGAAGTTCCTCGAGTACGAAGCGCACGCGCCGATGGCCGAGGCGAAGATGCGCGAGATCGGGACGCAGATCCGCGCGCGCTGGTCCGGCGTTCGCCGGGTGGCGATGCTGCATCGGATCGGGCGCCTCGAGATCGGCGAGTCGTCGGTGCTGATCGCCGTGTCCGCCGCGCACCGCGGCGAGGCGTTCGACGCGTGCCGCTACGCGATCGACACGCTCAAGGTCACCGTGCCCGTGTGGAAGAAGGAGCACTTCGAGGACGGCGAGGTCTGGGTGGGTCTGCAGGGCGGGTAGCGTGATTGACGCGATCCGCGCCACCATTCGCCGCCACGCGATGCTCGCCGGCGGCGAACGCGTCTTGATCGGGGTGTCCGGCGGCGCCGACTCCGTGGCGCTGCTCGCCGCGCTGATCGCGATCGCGCCCGCGCTGCGTCTCGAGCTGCACGTCCTGCACGTGGATCATCAGCTCCGTCCTGACTCGGCGAGTGACGGCGCGTTCGTGGAAGCGATCGCGCGGCGGCTCGGCGTCCCTGTCACCGTCGCGCGCGTCGACGTGCCCCGTGGTGGCTCGCTCGAAGCCGCGGCGCGCGGTGTCCGTCACGCGGCGCTCGAGGCCGCCGCGGATCGCGTCGGCGCCGTCAGAATCGCGCTCGGCCACACCGCCGACGATCAGGCCGAGACCGTGCTCATGCGGCTGCTCGAGGGCGCGAGCGTGCGCGGACTCGCCGCGATCCCGCCCGTGCGGGGGCGCATCGTCCGCCCGCTCATCGAGACCCGGCGCCGCGACGTCGAAGCGGCGCTGCGCGAGGCCGGTCTCGCGTGGATCGAGGATCCGACCAACCGCGATCCGAAGTTCCTGCGCAATCGCATGCGCCACGAGATCCTCCCGCTGCTCGCCTCGACGCACGACGGGGACGTCGTGCCCGCGCTCGCGCGCGCGGCGGCGCTCGCCCGCGAAGCGACCGATGCGCTCGACCAGCTTGCGGGCCGTGAGCTCCAGCGCCTCGTCACGCTCGAAGACGACGGCGCGCTGACGCTGTCGATCGGCGCGCTGCGCGCGTTGCCGTCGTACGTCGCGCCCGAGGTGCTGCGCCAGGCGGCGGCGCGTCTCGGCGGGACGGCGCCCTTGCGCGCGTGGGCGCATCGCGGGCTCGCGCGCGTCATGGGCGCGCCCCCGCCGCGCCGCGGATTCCGGCTCGGCGGGATCGTGGTCGAGGTGAGCGGCGATCGCGTGCGCCTGGGTCGGACGACGCCGTCGCCGCTCCCCCCGCGCGCGCTCCCGGTGCCCGGCCGCCTCGCGCTTCCGGAGATCGGCCGGGCGATCGAGGCCCGTGTCGTCGGCGCGACCGACTATCGGATTCCGGCCGGCGCGACCGTCGTCGCGTTCGACGCCGACGCGGTCGCGTCCCCGCTGATCGTGCGCGCGCGCGGGCGCGGCGATCGCCTGACGGCGTTCGGCCAGGGCGAGCGGCGGCTGAAGTCGCTATTGATCAGCGCCAAGGTTCCTCGCTGGGATCGGGTGAGACTTCCTATCGTCGAGGCCGGCCGCGAAATCCTGTGGGCCGCCGGGCTCCGGCGCAGCGCTTTCGCACCCGTGACGACGACGACCAGGAGTGTCCTGGAGCTGACACTCACGCACGCGCGATAGCGCGCCCCGCCCAGTGAGTGTGCGTCTCGCCCAGTGACTGGGCATCCGCCCGCCGCCGCGGGGACCACTATCGGTCCGATTTCTTGGGGCATTTCGGTTGATGTCGCGTGACATTCGGCGCGGCCTGCCCGTTGCATGGTGCACCGGCCGATGGCTGACGAGGCGTCTCGCATCCCGCGCGGTACGGTGCTGATCGTCGACGACGAGGACGGCGTTCGCGAGTCCGTCCGCGCCGTGCTCGAGGACACGTGCGACGTGCTGATCGCCGGCAACGGCGACGAGGCGCTCGACGTGCTCGCCGGCCACGAGGTCGATCTCGTCATGCTCGACCACCGGATGCCCGGCGAGAGCGGGATCGACGTGCTGCCGCGCCTCGTCGCCGCCGATCCGTCCGTCGTCGTCGTCCTCGCCACCGCGGTGCGCGACGTGCGCATGGCGGTCGAGGCGATGCGCCGCGGCGCGTACGACTACCTCACGAAGCCGTTCGAGGTCGACGAGGTCCTGCTCGTCGTCCACCGCGGGCTCGAGAAGCGCGCGCTCGAGCGCGAGCTCATGTCGCTGCGCTCGGCGCTCGCCGAGGCGCCGGCGTCCGCGTCGTCCGGCTTCGCGGGCATGGTCGGGCGGCATCCCGAGATGCTGCGGATCTACGATCTCGTGAGCCAGGTCGCGGCGACCCCCGCCACCGTGCTGATCACCGGCGAGAGCGGGACGGGCAAGGAGCTCATCGCGCGCGCGATCCACCATCACAGCGAGCGCGGCGGCGCCCCGTTCGTCGCGGTCAACGTGGCCGCGATCCCCGACACGCTGCTCGAGTCCGAGCTGTTCGGCCACGAGCGCGGCGCGTTCACCGGCGCGCACGCGCGCAAGCTCGGGCGCTTCGAGCTCGCGCACGGCGGCACCGTGTTCCTCGACGAGATCGGATCGCTGCGCCTCGAGCTCCAGGCGAAGCTGCTGCGTGTGCTGCAGGAGCGCGAGGTCGAGCGCCTCGGCGGCAGCCGCCCGGTGCCGGTCGACGTGCGGATCCTCGCCGCGACGAACGTCAACCTGCGGCAGGCGGTCCGCGACCGGACGTTCCGCGAGGACCTCTATTACCGGTTGAACGTCGTGCCGCTCCACGTTCCGCCGCTGCGCGAGCGGCGCGAGGACATCCCGCGGCTCGCGCGCCACTTCGTCCGCAAGATCGCGCGCGAGTCCCACCGCGACGTCCGCGACGTGTCGGCGGGCGCGCTCGACGCGCTCACGCGCTACGGGTGGCCGGGCAACGTCCGCGAGCTCGAGAACGTCGTCCACCGCGCGGTCGTGCTCGCGCGCGGGCCGATCATCCAGCTCCAGGACGTGCCGCTCGACGTCGCGATGCCGGAGACGTCGCGGCTGGAGGAGGCGGCGGCGACGCCGCTGCGCGAGGCCTGCGATCACTTCGAGCGGCAGTACGTGATGCGGGTGCTGGAGCGCGTGCACTGGAACGTGTCGCGCGCGGCGCGCCTGCTCGGCGTCCATCGCAACACGATCCTGGCGAAGCTCGCGTCCTGGGGCGTGCGGCGGCCGGGAGGTCACCGCGGGGAGGCGACCGGCGGCGCCGGCTGAGTCCGGCGCGCGCCAATCCGGCGCGCTACTTCGTCTCCATGATCCACTCGCCACCCCAGTCCTCGGGCGGCGCCTCGTTCGCGAAGTGCCGGGAGCGCTCCAGGTAGACCGCCGACGCCTTGTCGTTCGGGTTGAGCCGCAGCACCTCGTTGAACGACTTGATCGCCTCGTTCCACCGTCGCGCGCGATAGGCCTCGAGCGCGTGCTTGAAGTAGCCGAGCGCGTCGGTGAGGTTCGGGAACGACTCGCGCGTGTGGTACTCGAGGATCTCGTAGATCGCCACCGGCTGGGTCTTGCCCTTGACGACGATCCGGTCGATCTCGCGGTGGCGGTACGTGCCGCGGAGGCGCTCGAACGTGTTCGTGCTCACGAGGATGTGCGCGCCGTACGCCTTGCACGCGCCCTCGAGCCGTGACGCGAGGTTCACGCCGTCGCCGATGACCGTGTAGTCCATGCGCTTCGGCGAGCCGATGTTGCCGGACACGATCGAGTCGGTGTTGACGCCGACCCGGATGTCGATCGTCTTCCGGTTTTCCGCGCGCCGCCGCCCGTTGTAGATCTCGAGCGCGCCCATCATGGCGATCGCGGTCCGCACCGCGCGGTCGGCGTCGTCGTCGTGCGCGATCGGCGTGCCGAACACCGCCATGACGGCGTCGCCGATGAACTTGTCGAGCATGCCGCCTTCCTGCGACACGCAGTCGACCATCAGCGTGAAGTACTCGTTGAGGAGGCTCACGGTCTCCGCGGCGCCGAGCTCCTCGGTGAGCGTCGTGAAGCCCTTGATGTCCGAGAAGAGGATGGTGGCGATCTTGCTCTGCCCGCCCAGGAGATCCTGGCCCGCCTGGAGCACTTGCTCGGCGAGCGACGGGTCCATGTAGCGCGCCATCGTCGACTTCACGCGCTTCTCGGTGCTGATGTCCTCGATCATCATCATCGACCCGAGCTTGGCCCCGGTGATGCCGATGAGCGGGAGCACGGTGAGGTTCACGGACAGCTTCTCGCCGGCGAACGTCAGCTCGGCGTCGACGACGTTCTCCTGCGGAGCCTGGCGGTCGGAGCGGCGCCGCATGGGCTGGTTCGCCAGCGCCTTCAGCTTCTCCTCGACCTTGTGGACCATGTCCATGACCCACGCGTTCGAGCCGGTGAAGACCTCGGCCGCCGGCTTCTCGACGAGCTCGGACGCGCGCTGCTTCATCATGCGCAGGCCGGCCGCGTTGCAGGTGACGATCTTCTCGTTCTCGTCGAGCGTGATGACCCCGTTGGTCATGCTCTCGAGCATGCTGAGGTTGTAGTTCTTGATGTTCTGGACGTCGTCGAAGAGCTTCGCGTTCTCGATGCCGATCGAGATCTGCGACGTGAAGGCCTTGAGCCGCGCCTCGTCCTCGTCGGTGAACTGCCCGCCGCGCTTGTTGAGGACCTGCGTGACCCCGATCGCCTTGCCCTGCTTGTTCACCACGGGCACGCAGAGGATCGAGCGCGTGAAGAACCCCGTCTGGCGGTCGAACGCCGGGTTGAAGCGCAGGTCGGCGTACGCGTGCGGGATGTTGATGGTGTCGCCGCTCTGGAACACCGCGCCCGCGATGCCGCGGTTGTTGGGGAAGCGGATCTGCGTCGCCCCGAGCCCTTCGCCGAGCATCGTGTAGAGCTCGTTGTGCTTGTCGTCGTTGATGAACAGCGTCGAGCGCTCGGCGTCGAGCATCTTGGTGATGGTGCCGATCAGCTTCGCGAGCAGGGGGCCGAGCTTCAGCTCCGACGAGATCTCGGTGACCACCTCGAGGAACTGCAGCTGCTGGACGCGCTCCTTCTCGATCGTCTCCACGGTGCGGTGATGCTCGATCGCGACGGCCGCCTGCTCGACCATCGCCTGCAGCAGCTCGAGGTCGTCCTGCGTGAAGTGTCCCTGGCTCTTGTTGAGGAGCTGCGCGATGCCGATGCGCTCGCCCTTGAGGGTCATCAGCGGCACGCAGAGGATCGTCTTGGTCGTGTACCCGGTCATCTCGTCGATCGAGCGATTGAAGCGCGAATCGGAGTACGCGTCGTCGATCCGCAGCGCCTCGCCGCTGATGAACACGTGCCCGGCGAAGCCGACGGTGTTCGGCATCCGGATCTCGCGCTCGAACTTGCCGTCGCGGATCCGGGAGAAGAGCTCGCGCGTGGACGCGTCGTTCAGGAAGATCGCGCCGCGCTCGGAGCCGATCGTGGACGTGGTGAGCTCGACGAGCGTCCGCAGCGCGTCGGTCAGCGTCGGCGTGGCGCCGAGCTTGTTGGAGACGTCGAGGAGCAGCGCGGAGGGGACTTTGGACATGGAGGCCCCATCACTGAGGACCCCCACACCCTCTCTGCCGTTGGACTTGGCCGCGCCGTTTCCGGCGCGCGCGGGAGCCGCGCTTCCGCCCCGCCGTCTCACGCGCGCCGCTCGAGCTGCGCGCGCAGCTCCACGATCGTCGCTCGCGCCTCTTCGAGCTGTCCGCGCCAGTCGCGCTCGAGCCGGTCGCGCTCCTCGCGCCCGCGCTGGAGCGCGAGGTCGAGCTCGTCGCGCACGGTCTGGATGCCGCGGCGAAGCCCCTCGATCTCCTGGATCGACGCGCTCGCGCCCTGCTGGAGGCGCGTCTCGGCGTTGATGCGCGCGGCGTCGAGCTCGTGGCGCAGCGCCTGAATGCCGCGGCGGAGGCCGTCGATCTCCTGCTGGGCGCCGCTCAGGGCGTGCTGGACCCGGGTGTCTTCACCGACGCGCTGGCGGTCGAGCTCTTCGCGCATGGCGGCGACGGACGCCCGCAACTGCCGCAGCTCGCCGTCGCTCGACGGGGCTTGCTCGGGTTGCTCCGCGCCGACGCGGCGCGCGTGCGTCCTTGCCACCCTCATGGGACCCGAGGATTATACGGCGACCTGCCCTCGCGGTTATGCAACTCGCGCGAGGCGATAGGCCGCCTGCCAAAGCCGCATGGCGACGCGCCAATCCAGCCCCGCCCCCTCGGCGCCGACGTGCCCGAGGGTCCGGAGGAGAACGAGCGAGGTCCCCCGGGGCCGGGCGGCCGCCATCCGGAGGCTCTCGGTGAAAGGGACCGTCGGATCGTCCCTTCCATGGATGAGAATCAGCGGCGCCCTCAGGTCTCCGGCGACCCGCAATGGGGAGAGCGCGCTCAATATGTCGTCCAGACGAGCGGATGGCTCCAGTAAATCCGCGTTCGCGGCGACGAACGCCGCCACGAGCCGCGGATCGTGGCGCTGGTGTCCGGCCTCGGCGCCGAAGCGGTAGGCTCCGGTGAGATAGAAGCGCACGAGCTCCGAGGCCGACGCGTATCCGCCGAGGCTCACCACGAGCGCGACGCGATCGCGGACGCGCGGGTCCGCGGCGGCGAGGAGCGCGGGCCCGCTCCCGATGCTCACCGAGACGATGACCGCGGGGCGGCGCGCGGCGCCAAGCGCGATGACGACCGGGCGCGCGTCGTCCGGGCGCAGCCGCCCGCTCGTCAGCCCGGGAACGGTCGGGAGCGTGACGTCGAACCCGAGCCGCGCCAGCAGCCGCGCGGCCGCACGCGCGCGCGCATCGTTTTTTCCGTCGGGAGTGACGCCCGGGACGAGCACCAGCGGAGTCGGAGGCGCGAGCCGGCGCGGCGTGTAGCCGTCGGCCGCGACGCCGGGCAACGCGCGCGGCGCTTCGACGGGCGGCGCCGTGACGCTCGACAGCGTCGTCGCGCGCGGGTCCGCGAACTCGATCAGGAACGCGGTCGTGGCGACGACGCGCTCGGCGCCGCGCACGACGGGAACCGCGAGGACGAGCGCGAGGAGGAGGGAGCCGGCCCTGACTATTTCCGGTTGACGCACTTCACGAGGCGCCACCCGTTGAACATGTTCACGGTCTTCACCAGCTCGGGCGTGAGGCCGACGCGCTCGAGGAGCGGCTTCATCATGAGGTTCGACTTCCATCCGAGCTGGCGGCAGAGCGGCGCCACCAGGTCCTCGAACTGGCCCGTCACCCATCGTTCGCTGCGGAAGTGATTGAGGATGACCAGCGTGCCGTCCGGCTTCACCACCCGGCGCATCTCGCGGAGCACCGCCACGGCATCCGGCACGGCCGAGATCGTGTACGTCGCGATCGCGCTGTCGAACTCGCCGTCGGTGAAGTCCATCGACGTCGCGTCCATCACCTTCAGCGTCACGTTGGGCATCGCCAGCGTCTGGACGCGCTCGACGGCCTTGTCGAGCATTTCCTGCGACAGGTCGATTCCCGTCAGCCGGCAGGCCCCGGGATAGAGCGGCAGGTTCAAGCCCGTGCCGATCCCCACTTCCAGCACGGAGTGCTGGCGATTCAGCTCGAGATGCTTGATCGCGGCCTCGCGGCCGGGAGCGAAGATCCAGTCGAAGATGAAATCGTACGCCGGGGCCCAGAACTCGTACGCGCGCTGCACCTGCCGCTTTTGGAGCGCTACATCCACGCTTGCCCCCTCGTCATCCAGGATCAGCGGCCAGCGCATTCTACCCGTCGCCCGGAGACGTTGCCAAGAGGCAACGAGAGGCAACGAGGACGTTGCCGTGGAAGTTCCCGGTCAGCTCCCGAGCGCCGCGCGGAAGCGCGTGGCGACGGCCTCGGCCATCGGTTCGGCGTCGGTGGCGCCGCCCCGCGCGCGCCACACGGCCAGTGGAATCACGGCTTTCGCCATCGCGCGATGCCCGCCCGCGCCCCCGAGATCGCCGAACGCCGCGTGCACGACCTCGCCCGCGCCGCGCACGTACCCGACGTTGCGAATGGAGATGTGGACCTCGTCGTTCACGATCCCCGAAACCACCGACCACTCGGCCCCCTCGATTTGCAGGAACAGGTCCGCGAACTGCGCGATCAATTCCGGGTAACCCACGGGCCCGAGGTGGACGAACATCACGCCGTCGACGAGACGGCGGCGCGCGATGCCGACCGCGAGCACGTCGAGCGCGGCGTCCGGAATGTCCGGGCGCTCGATCCGGCGAAGCGCGTTGTGATTCGCGAGCGGGTGCAGGAAGCCGAAGGCCTCGACGTCCGCGCGCGTGGTGCCGCGCTCGAGATAGCGCGTGTCGGCCTTGATCCCGTAGAGCAGCGCGGTCGCGAGACGCGGCGTGATCTTCGCGTCGGCCGCGCGCAGGTACTCGGTGAGGATGGTCGACGTCGCGCCGTACGACGAGCGGATGTCCTTCACCTTCGCGTGGACCGGCCGCTCCTCGGGATGGTGATCGATCACGACCGCGACGTCGCCGAGCCCCTCCTCGAAGAAGCTCGGCTGCACGTCGACCATCGCGACCGCGTCGAAGCCGCGCACGGCCGCGGGCTCGAGCTGCTCCACGTCGATGTCGAGGATTCGCGTCATCGCGCGATTCTCGGGCCGCGTGATGCGCCCGAACGTCGCGATCGGCGCCGCCGCGGGCCGGCGGCCGAGCACCACGCGGAGCGCCAGCGCGGAGGCGATCGCGTCGGGGTCGGGATCGTCCTGCATGAGGATCAGCACGCGGGCGGCGGGATCGAGGACGCGGCGGATCTTCGCGAGGCGGGAGCGCGCGATCGCGCGCTCGACTTCGGGACCGATCACGCGCTCGAGCACGCTGTCGCGCGCGAGCACCACTTCGTCGCTCGTGTCGACGTCCGGGTGACCGGGCTCGCCGAGCAGGACGAGCGGCGCCGTGGGCGCGACCGCGCGGATCGCCGCGAGGGCGCGCGCCCGGCGCGGCGGGGGCACCGCCAGCACGACCGGCTCGTGGCCGGTCTTGAACGCGCGCCGGTAGAGCGCGGCGTCGCCGAGATCGCCGGCGACCGCCTCGTCGCCGCGCCGCGCGATCCGCGCCCGCGTGGCGACGCTGCCGACGACGTAGACCGGATGGAAGCCCGGCGTCGTCGGCAGCAGCTTCCAGAGGAACTCGTCAGGGCAGACGAGAACGTATCGCATGCCTGCTACGAAGTATGGACCTCGTGCCGCCCATCACAAGGCCTTTCGTTTCCTCCGGCGTCAGGCGCCGAACTTGGTGAGGCGGAGCGCGTTCGCCATGGCGAGCGGCATCAGGTTCTGAGCGGGAAGGATCCCGAGCGTGCCCGCCGCGCAGGCGCGCTCGTTGAACGCGGTGACCGGATCCGCGCCCGAGTACCGCGAGCGGACGACGACGGGCACCGGCTGCCAGCCGTGCGCGGCGAGGATCGACGGCGTCGCGTGATCGCCCGAGACGATCAGCACGTCCGGGCGGAGCGCGTCGATCTCGGGGATGAACGCGTCGAGCCGCTCGAGCGCCGCCACCTTCGCGTCGAAGTCTCCGTCCTCGCCGGCCTTGTCGGTGTCCTTGTAGTGGAGGAAGAAGAAGTCGTAGCTCTGCCAGTGCTGCTTCAGCGTGGCGACCTCGTCCGCGAACGTGGTGCCGGTCTTCAGCACGTCCATCCCGACGACCTTTGCCAGCCCGCGGTACATCGGATACGCGGCGATGGCCGCCGCGCGCATGCCGAAGACTTCGGGGAAGCGCGGCAGGTCGGGCACGCCGTCGAAGCCCCGCAGCAGCACCATGTTCGCGGGCGCCGCGTCGGCGAGCAGCGTGCGCGCCTGGGCGACGAACGCGTTGACGAGCTCCGCGGTCTTCGTGGACGCGGCATCGAGCGGGTGCACGGGCAGCGGCGGCTTGCCGAGCGCTTGCGGATCGGTTTCGGAGAGCCGGCCACCGAGTCCGGCGCCGCGGAGGACGAGCACGAACCGGTGCTCCTTCACGGGCTCGACGAGGAGCTCGACACCGGGCAGCCGGATGGCGCGGAGGCGTTCGACGAGGCGCACGCACAGTTCGGTCGGGATGCGGCCGGCGCGACGGTCGGTGATCAGCCCCGCGCCGTCGACGGTGCAGAAGTTCCCCCGCGCCGCGACGTCGCCGCCCTTCAGGTCGAACTCGATGCCGAGCGCTTCGAGAACGCCGCGCCCGACGAGGTACCGCAGGGGATCGTAGCCGAAGAGCCCGAGGTGCCCCGGCCCGCTGCCCGGCGTGATGCCGGGCGCCACGTGCCGGAGCAGCCCGCAGGCCCCCTCGGTCGCGAGACGATCGAGGTTGGGGATGCGCGCGGTCTCGAGCTCGGATTTTCCGGTCTCGGGGCGGGGCAAGCCGCCAAGACCGTCGGACGAGAGCAGGACGATCTTGCTGTCGCCTGGAACGGCCAGCTGCCTGATCAGATCGAGCATGAGCCGGCTCACGCGTCCTTGACGGGATTCTCCAGCACGCCGAGGCCGGTGATCTCGAGACGGCACGTGTCGCCGGGCTGGAGCGCGACCGGCGGCTTCATCGCGAACCCGACGCCGGGCGGCGTGCCGGTGGCGATCAGGTCGCCGGGCGACAGCGTCATCAGCTTCGAGAGGTAGCTGACGAGGTACGTGACGTCGAAGATGAACGTCTTCGTGTTGCCGTTCTGCATCTGCTTGCCGTTCACGAAGGTCTTCAGCGAGAGCACGTGCGGATCCGGAATCTCCTCGCGGTCGGCGATGTACGGGCCGACGGGCGCCGCCGTCTCGAAGATCTTGCCCGCCATCCACTGCGTGGTGAGGAACTGGAAGTCGCGCGCGCTCACGTCGTTGATGATCGTGTAGCCGGCCACGCAGTCGAGCGCCTGCTCGCGCGAGACGTAGCGCGCGGTCTTGCCGATCACGACGCCGAGCTCCACTTCCCAGTCGAGCGCGTTCGAGCCGCGCGGCCGCAGGATCGGCTCGCCGGGATCGATGATCGCGTTCGCCCACTTCGCGAAGATCGGCGGCTCCTTCGGGATCGCCTGGCCCGCTTCTTCCGCGTGGTCCTTGTAGTTCAGGCCGATGCAGATGAACTTGCCGGGATCGGCGATCGGCGCGTGCAGCCGAGCGGACTTCGCGTCGACGGTCACCCACTCGGTGATGCCCGCGACCGCTTCGCGTGCCGCGACGCCGCCCTCGAGGAACTGCCGGGTGCTGCCGGGGATGAGCGCGGCAGCGATCTCCTGCGCCCGCACCACGCCGCGCCGGCCGAGCGTCGCCGCCAGGCTGGCCTGCAGATCGGCGATGCGTTCGCCCTGGAGCGCGCCGAGGCGGGGCGCCTGGCCCTGGGTGGAGAACCGGACGAGCTTCATTGGGACCTCCGGGGTGATCTGGGTTGAAGGAGCCGGCGGACTATAATACTCACGTCGGCGATACGTCATTGAACATGGGGGCCCCACCGCTGGAGACCCCAAAACCCCTCGGGAGGGTCGTCATGAGGGTCGTCTTCCGTGCCGTCGCGGTGCTCGTGATGCTCGTGTTGGCGGGATCGGGCCCGCTGGCTTCCATCGCGCGCGCGCAGCAGCCGGTGGCGCCGCAGCCGGCCGCCCCGGCGCCGCCTGCGCAGCCCACCCAACCGCCCCAGATGTTCCAGGAAGAGGTCAAGCAGACGCCGCCGCAGCGCGGCTTCGACATTTACGACGCCGGGGCGATTGCCGCCACGGCGGCCGGCCTGCCGTTCAAGATCGCGATTTGCGGGCTCGGCACCGCGTTCGGCATCGTGTTCTTCGCGGGAACGTTCGGATCGCGGTCCGACGCCGCCTCGCAGATCTTCACCGAAGGGTGCGGCGGCAAATCCCCGTGGATCGTGAAGGGCGGCGATCTTCGCCCGCGGCCGGCCGTCTCGAAGGCCTTCGACTGGGAGACCCATCGCTTCAACTGGGAGCAGTAGCGCCGGCGCGGGGCGCGGCGGCCTGCCGCGCCTCGCGATCGCCGGCATCTTCGTCGTCCTGCTCGTCGGATTCGGAGTCGGGATCTGGGGCACCGTGCTCCGTCCGCCCGCCTACGAAGTGCGCGGCACCCTGATCGCGCGGCCCGCCGCCAACCTGCTGCTCGTCCGCCACGACGCGATTCCTGCCCTCGGGATGCGCGAGATGGAGCTCATGGCGGTCTTCGCGGATCCGGCGCTCGTCGAACGCGCGGGCGTGCAGCCCGGCCAGCGTGTGCGCATGGGCGTGCGCGCGAAGGATGCAGAGCTCACGCTCCTCTGGGTCGAGAAGCTTCCCTAGCGTCTGGTGGGCGCTTGCGTCGCGAGCGACCGGACATGGCGCACGAGCAGCGCGATGTCGTCGTCACTCAGCCGCGATCCGAACGCCGGCATGCCCGGCCGTCCGATCGGTGAGCCCCCGTGCCTGATGAGATCGCCGATGTACTGGTCCGGCAGGGTCGGGGACGTCTTGCTGAGATCGCCGGGCCGGACGAGGAAGAGCGCCGCTCGCCACGAGCCGCGCCCGTCGACGCCGTGGCACTCGGCGCAGAACGCGTAGTAGAGCCGCCGGGCGCGATCGGCTCCGGGAGGCGGCTTCGGGGTGTCGAGCAGCCAGGCCAGGCCCCCGGTCAGCGCCCCGATCGCGAGGATCGCGACGGCGAGGGCGACCACGGGCCGACGCATGGTGGCGAGGATAGCACGCGGGTCCTGGGCGCCTGTCCGACCGTGTCTTCCAACCTGACAATAATTAACGCTTGACAGGCTCTCAGGCCTGCGATTAAACCAGAGCACTCTTTCGGCGGTCCGACCCTAGTTGCGTCTCCGAGCCGGTGACAAGGAGGCTTCAATGAGCGATACGCCGCATACGTTGACCGAACGACCTGCCACCTCCCGACGGCACTTCCTCCGGGCTTCCGGCACCGGGCTCGCGGGCGCGTCGTTGCTCACGATGCTGGATGCGAAGAAAGCGCCCGCCCAGATCAAGGGCACGACGCTCCGCATACTCCAGTGGAGTCACTTCATCCCGGCGTACGACGCCTGGTTCGACAACAAGTTCGCGAAGGAGTGGGGCGACAAGAACGGCGTGAAGGTGCGTGTCGACCACATCCCGCATCTGGAGCTGCCCGCGCGGATGGCCGCCGAGTACGCGGCGGGCGCGGGTCACGACATCATCATGAACGGCTCGTCGATCCTGACGCGCCTCTACTACAAGAGCCTGCTCGACATCTCCGACGTCTACGAGAAGATCGGCAAGGAGCGCGGCGGCTGGATCCCGTCCGCCGGTCCGCTCGTCACGGTGGAAGGCCGGCAGTACGGCTTCCCGATGTTCTACATCCTGCTGCCGATGCTCTATCGCAAGGACCTCTTCGACGCGAACAACCTGAAGGCGCCGGACACCTGGGAGCTCGCGCGCGTCGCGGCCCGCACGCTGAAGGCGAAGGGTCATCCGACGGGCATCCAGTTCTCGCAGTGCGCGGACGCGAACCTCAACTGGCGCTCGCTGCTGTTCAGCTTCGGCGGCGCGGAGGCCGACGCGTCGGGCAACAACATCCTGATCGACTCCAAGGAGACGCGCGAGGCGCTGAAGTTCGCCAAGGCGCTCTTCGACGAAGGCATGACGCCGGAAGTCTTCTCGTGGGACGACGCGTCCGACAACCGGTTCCTCGCGTCCGGCGTCGGCTGCTGGATCCACGACGCGATCTCCGCGTACCGCACGACCGAGGACACCAACCCGAACGTGTTCAAGAACACGATGATCGGGCTGGAGCCCGCGGGCCCCGGCGGCAAGCGCGTCAGCACGTCGGCCGCGAACGTCTACATGGTCTGGAAGTTCTCGAAGAACCAGCAGGCGGCGAAGGAGTTCCTCACGCACTTCGGCCTCGAGTTCAAGGAAGGCATGGTCCAGAGCCGCGGCTACAACATGCCGTACCTGCTCGGCGACGCGAAGAAGCCGATGCCGGTCATCGGCGCCGATCCGAAGATGTCCATCCTCCAGGAGTTCCCGCCGATGGTCGCGTTCTACGGCTATCCCGGGCCGTTCACGACGCCGATCCAGGAGGTCGTGAACCTGTTCGTGCTTCCCGACATGTTCACGCGCGTCGCGCGCGGCCAGAACATCGAAGAAGTCATGAAGTGGGGCGTCGGCGAGTACCGCCGGATCTTCTCCAAGCACAAGACCGCATGACGAGAGCCTCGCTCAGCGGCGGCCCGGACGGGAGCGTCCGGGCCGCCGGCGCAGTCGCCGTTCCGACCTCCGCAGCGCGCAGCAGCCGATGGCGAAGTGCCACCGCACGGCGTCTCACGTTCGGCTACCTGTTGCTCGCGCCGGCAGCGCTCTACGTGCTGCTGCTCGTCGGGGCGCCGTTCCTGTTCTCGCTGTGGCTCGCCGTCAGCGACGCGAACGTCGGCGAGCCCGTCGCGCACTTCGTCGGCCTCGAGAACTTCCGCTCCGCGTGGGAGATGGACACGTTCTGGATCGCGATGCGCAACAGCGTGGTCTTTCTCGTCGTCGCCGCGATCTTCAAGAGCCTGCTCGGCACCTCGCTCGCGTTCCTGCTGCTCCAGGACTTCAAGGGCAAGAAGATCGTGCGGGGCCTCGTGGTGATCCCGTTCACGCTGCCGGTCGCGATCAGCGTGCTGTCCTGGAAGTGGATGTACGACTCCCAGTTCAGCGTCATCAACTGGGTGCTGAGCCGCATCGGCGTCATCGGCGGCTACGGCTCGGAGTCGTGGCCCGTCTGGCTCGGCCAGCCCGGCCTGGCACTCCTCTCGTGCATCGCGGTGAACGTGTGGCGCACGTTCCCGTTCAGCGCGATCGTCCTTCTCGCCGGCTTCACGGCGGTCCCGCTCGAGGTGCTCGACGCGGCGAAGGTGGACGGGTGCTCCTTCTTCCAGCGCTTCCGCAACATCGTGGTGCCGATGATCTTCCCGATCCTCATGATCGGCTTCCTGTTCGACACGGTCTTCACGCTGTCGGACCTGAGCGTCGTGTATCTGCTCACGCAGGGCGGACCGGGCAACGCGAGCAAGATCCTCCCGGTCCTCGCCTACCAGATCGGCATCCAGGCCGGGAACCTCGGGCGCGGCGCCGCGATCGCGCTGTTCCTCGTCCCGTTGCTGCTACCCGCGATGATCCTCGTCCTGCGCAACATCAAACGGAGAGAGTGGTAAGGATGGCGGCTCCGCTCACCGAGAAGCAGAAGAGCCGGCGCAAGCACGTGCTGATCTACGCCGGGCTCACGCCGTACCTCTTCATCGCGGTGTTCCCGATCTACTGGATGCTCATCACGGCGTTCAAGCACGAGTCCGACCTGTACGTGATGGGCAACGTGCCGTTCTGGTTCAACCTGCCGCCGACCCTGAAGAACTTCAACACCCTCTTCTACCAGACGAACTTCGGGTCGTGGATCGTCAACACCATGACGATCTCCGCGTGGGTCGCGCTGATCACGCTGCTCACGGCGGTGCCCGCCGGCTACGCGCTGGCGCGGCTCAAGCTGCCCGGGGCCGAGAACATCGGGATCGCGATCTTCCTCACGTATCTCGTGCCCTCGATCATCCTGTTCCTGCCGCTCTCTCGCGTGGTCGCCACGCTCGACCTTCAGGATACGTGGTGGGCGCTGGTCGTCGTGTATCCGACGTTCACGGTCCCGTTCTGTACGTGGCTCATGATGGGCTTCTTCAAGACCGTGCCGATGGAGATGGAAGAAGCGGCGCGCGTCGACGGCTGCGGCCAGCTCGGCGCACTGGTGCGCGTGGTGCTGCCCGTGAGCCTGCCGGGCATCCTGACGTCGGTGATCTTCGCCTTCACGCTTTCGATGCAGGACTTCCTGTACGGGCTCGCGTACGTCGCCCCGGGCGATCAGAAGCCGGTGCCGGTGGGCGTGCCGACGGAGCTGATCCGCGGCGACGTGTACTTCTGGGGCTCGATCATGGCGGCGGCGCTGCTGGTCGGGCTGCCCGTCGCGATCCTCTACAACTTCTTCCTCGACAGGTTCATCCAGGGCATCACGGGCGGGGTGGTGAAGTAAGGGGGGCCGGTCGGCCCCCCTTCACGCCTACTCCGCTTCGGGCTTCTGGATCGGATCCGGGCGGCCCGGGTAGCCGACGTGAAGCAGCAGGAGCTTCACGGGCTTGTCCGTGCGATTCGTGTAGTTGTGCCACCAGTTGGAGTTGTCCATGAACGACTGGCCAGCCGCGTGATACTGCGTGCCCGCGATGCCGACCGGTCCCGCCTCGTAGAAGCTCGTCATGATGCCGTCGAGCACGTAGACGAACGTCGGCACGCGGAACTGCTGCTTGCCTGTCTGTCCACCGGGCTCGATATCGACGGTGGACCCTGTGAGGAAGACCGGCGCGTTGACGGTCGCGCTGAAACCACCGAGCGAGGTGACGAGGTTGCGCGACGTGACGCCCTTCGCGACAGCGGGAGGTCCCGCGGCCTGCTGAGCGGCGGCCGTGCCGGCGACTGCGACGACACACGCGAGGGCAACCGCGATCGATACGCTGACTTTCATGGCTTCACTCCCGGCGAGAGGAAATGAAAAGCGTGCGGGCATGCGTTCGTGCGCGTGAACCTAGCACCAGGTGTTTCAAGCTGTCAAGGCTCGCGACGACGCTTGTCGCCGTCCTCGGCACCCTCGGATCCGTCGCCGCGCAGCCCCGTGTCGCGCCGGACTGGCGCCTCGAGGTCGTCGCCACGCAGATTCCCCGGCCCGCCCAGCTCGCGATCGCGGCCTCCGGAAACCTCATCGTGCTCAGTCACGGCTGGCGCGGGGACGCCGCCGCGGAGATCTTCGATCTCGATCCGGCGGGCAGTCTTCCGCTCGACGTCTCGCGCGCGCCGCGCGTGGTGATCCCCTTCGCCGGAGGGCCCCGCCGCACGGTGTTCGGCAGCCTCGCGGTCGACCCCCGGACCGGCGACCTCTTCCTCGGCGAGGAAAACGGCAATCGCATCTCGCGGCTCGCGGCGGGCCGCAGAATGCACGACTTCGCGGTCGGGCTCCAGCACCTCGTCGGCGGCGGCGCGATCGCCCTGGATGCGCGCGGCCGGCTCGTCGTCCTCGACTACACGAGCCCGGAGACGCGGCAGCGCTCGGAGTCGCCGCTCCCGCCGTCGCTCGAGGAGATCGCCGGCGACGGGTATCAGGGACCGCTGGTCTTCCGGCTCGATCCGCGCGACGGCGCGCCGCTGCCGCGACGTCTCGACCTGTTGCCGCCGCTCTTCCCGCGCGCGTGGACGACACAGCCGGGCGAGGAGCCGCTCTCGCGCTTCATCTCGGTCGCCGCGCTGCCGGGCGAGGGCGTGCTGCTGCTCGACTCGCTCGGGCAGCTCTTCCGCCTCACGCCGGAATCGCGGCTCGCGCGCGTCGCCCGCCTGCCTGCCGGCCACTTTCATCGGACGAACATGGCGGTCGCGCCCGACGGCACCGCGTACGTGAGCAGCGGCTTCCACATCCGCGGCCTCTATCGCGTGTCGGCGGCGGGCGTGGTGGAGTCGATCGCGCGCGAGCTCGGCGATCCTGCCGGCATCGCTGTCGATCGCGACGGCGCGGTCTACGTCGCGGAGACCGCCTTGCACCGCATCGTCAGGCTCACGACCCCTCCAGCATCGCCGCGGTGAGCCCGCGGACGTAGCCCCGCGCGAAGCCCGCGCACAGGATCACCACCGGGATCGCCATCACGTTGATCCCGGCGACGGCCAGCAGCTCGTCGAGCGCCACTTCCATCGTGGCGAGCCCCGCGGGGATCGTCTGGTTGTGCTCGCTCAGCAGGAACACGGAGGCGAGCGTGAAGTCGCTCGCGATCGTGCCGAGCGCGAAGATCCCCGCCGCGACCAGGACCGGGCGGCTCATCGGCAGCACGATCTTGAAGAAAGCCTGGGACCGGCTCGCGCCCTCGATGAGCGCAGCCTCTTCCACCTCGCGCGGCAGGTGTTGGAAATACGCGGAGAGGATCCACACGCAGAACGGCAGCGCCATCGTGGGATAGACGAGCAGCAGCGCGATCAGGTTGTCGTCGAGGCCGAGCCGCAGGATCACCTGGTAGAGCGGCACGAACAGGATCGTGTGGGGGATCACGTACGTCGCGAAGATCACGCGCCGCCAGAGCCGGAACCCCGGTGGCTGCAGCCGGCCGAGCGCGTACGCGGCGAGCACGCCGATCACGAGCGTGATGCCGACGGAGCCCGCGAAGAGGATGACCGTGTTCTCGAGCCAGTCGAGGAACGGATACGACCGCTTGAGCGCCTTGCCGACGAAGCCGCGCGGCGCCTCGCCGCGCCGCTCGAACAGCTCCTCGAAGTTCTCGAACGTCGGGTTCATCACGATCAGCGGGTTGCCGAACACGTCCTCCTGCGCGGTCTTCAGCGACTGCACGAGCATGAAGTAGATCGGGAACAGGCAGTAGACGCTGACCAGCGCCAGCAGCGCGACGCGTCCGCTCTTCCGCCAGCGCGAGCGAGCGGTCACGTCGCGGCCTTCGGCGCGGCGACGGGGCGCTCGGCACGGTCGAACGCGCGGAAGAGCAGGAACAGCACGACGAGCAGGAACGGGACCAGCGCGAGCGAGAGCGCGCAGGCGGCGCCGAGCTGTCCGCCCTTGATCGCGAGCCAGTAGGCGTGCGTGCCGATCACCGGGAACACGATGCGGCCGGCGGTCAGCATCCACACGTTCGAGAGGTCCGAGAACGCGGTGGTGAGCGAGAGGAAGACCGCCAGCGCGAGGAACGGCTTGAGCAGCGGCACCGTCACGACCCAGAACCGGCGCCACGCGCTCTTCGACTCCAGCAGCGCGTACTCGAAGAGCTCCGTCGGAATCGCGTTGAGCCCGGCGAGCAGGAACACGCCGATGAACGAGCTGCCGCGCCAGATGTTGAACAGCGTCACGCTGAGAAAGGCCCACGCGCCGGTGCCGAGCGCGCCGTCGACGTGATACTTCAGCGTGCCCATGAACTGGCTGTAGGCCGTCGGGATCGGCGGGCTGAGCGTCCAGTACCAGCCGATCACGCTGACGCTGGCGGGATACGCCCACGGCAGAAAAACCGCCATGAACACGAGCGGCCGCAGGCGGAACGGCCGCACGAGCAGCAGCGCGAACCCGATGCCGATCGCGAGCTTCACGACGGTCGTGACGACCGCGAAGCCCACGGTGACGGTCGCCGCCCACCAGAACTGGGGATCGGCGACCAGCGCGCGGTAGTTCGCGAGCCCGACGAACCGCGGGCCGCCGTCGTTCATGGGCGACAGGTCGGTGAAGCTCGCCCACACCTCCCACGCGATGGGATACGCCAGCACGCCGGCCATGAGCAGGAGCGCGGGCGCCATGAGCGCGTACGCGATCGCGACGTCGCGCCGTCGGGACTTGCTCGAGGCCATGCGAGGGCGGGCGGAGGTTTCGGAGGGGGCCGTCGAGGCCCCCTCCGGGGAGCTAGATGGCTTGTTCGGTCTTCGCGTCGAAGAAGTGCAGGCGGTCCGGGTGCACGTTCAGGCGGATCTTCTCGTGCACCTTCGCGCGGACCGTCGGATCGACGCGCGCCACCATCACGGTGTTGCCGACCATCACGTCGAGGAGGATCTCGGAGCCGAGCGGCTCCACGACCTCGACGACCGCGTCGAGCCCGGTGCGGCCGTCGGCGGCGGCGATGTGCATGTCCTCGGGGCGCACGCCCATCGTCACGGTCTGGCCCTTGTACGCGCGCATCCGGTCGGCCTTCGCGGGCGGCACGGTCATCCGCAGCCCGGCGTTCGTCACCAGCACGGAGCCGTTTTCCTCGCCGACCGTCGCCTCGGCGAAGTTCATCGCGGGCGATCCGATGAAGCCGGCGACGAACCTGTTGGCCGGCTTGCCGTAGAGCTCGAGCGGCTCACCCACCTGCTGGATATAGCCGTCCTTCATCACGACGACCCGGTCGCCGAGCGTCATCGCCTCGACCTGGTCATGGGTGACGTAGATGGCCGTCGTCTCGAGCCGGTCGTGCAGGCGCTTGAGCTCGACGCGCATCTGCACGCGCAGCTTGGCGTCCAGGTTCGAGAGCGGCTCGTCGAAGAGGAAGACTTGCGGATGACGGACGATCGCGCGGCCGACCGCGACGCGCTGGCGCTGACCGCCGGAGAGCTGCCGCGGCTTGCGCTTGAGGAGCTCGCGGATGCCGAGGATGTCGGCGGCGTCCTGCACGCGCTTCTCGATCTCCGCCTTGGGGAACTTCCGCATCTTCAGCCCGAACGCCATGTTGTCGTACACGGTCATGTGCGGGTAAAGCGCGTAGTTCTGGAACACCATCGCGATGTCGCGGTCCTTCGGCGGGAGGTCGTTGACGACGCGATCGCCGATGACGATCTCTCCGCCGGAGATTTCCTCGAGGCCGGCGACCATGCGCAGCGTCGTCGACTTCCCGCAGCCCGACGGGCCGACGAGCACGACGAATTCCTTGTCGCGGATGTGGAGGTTCACGTCCTTGACGGCGTGCACCTCGTCGTACTTCTTGTTCAGGTCCTTCATCACTACCTGGGCCATGGCATTTCCCCCTCAAATGGCTCCCCGGAGTCGGGGCCTCCGGGCGCTGTGGAGCGACATCCTACACCAAGGCACGGCGGGAACCTACCTTGACAGCCCCTGACCTCCTGTCTAGACTCGCGCTACTTTCGGTCAGGCCGCATCGAACGCCGTCGAGATGGAGGTCCCCAATGCAGAGACTCATCTCGCTCCGTACGGCAGTGGTGGTGACGGTCGTCGTCGGTCTTCTCGCCTACCTCGCGGGCTCGCATGCCGGAGCGCCGGCCGTCGCGACCGCGCAGGCGCCCATCAAGTGGAAGGTGCAGAGCGCGTGGCCGCCGACGTCGATCGTGCAGGACGCGGCGAAGCTGCTCGTCGACACGATCAACAAGACTTCGGGCGGCCGGTTGCAGATGGAGCTCTCGCCCGCGGGCGCGATCGTGCCGCCGTTCGAGATCCAGGACGCGGTGAACCGCGGCGTGCTCGACGCGGGCCACACCACCCCCGGCTACATCATCGGCAAGCTGCGCGCGTTCATCCCGCTCACGCACGGTCCGCTCTTCGGCATGGACTTCATCGATTACTACGGCTGGTATTGGGAGGGCGGCGGTCACGAGCTCCTCCAGGAGGCCTACCAGCAGAAGCTGAAGATGAACGTCGTCAGCTTCCAGGTCCATCCCGAAGGCCCGCAGGCGATGGGCTGGTTCCGGAAGGAGATCCGGAAGTTCGAGGACATCAAGGGCAGCCGCTACCGCATCTACGCCGCGGGCGCGGAGGTCTACAACAAGCTCGGCATCGCGAGCGTGGTGCTCGCCGGCGGTGAGATCGTGCCCGCGCTCGAGCGCGGCGCCATCGACGGCGCCGAGTGGATCAACTGCTACGACGACAAGGTCCTCGGCCTCGACAAGGTGGCGAAGTTCCACTACGCGCCGGGCATGCACGAGCCCACCACCGTCGGCGAGTTCATCATCAACAAGGCGAAGTGGGACGCGCTGCCGGCCGACCTGAAAGAGGTCGTGAAGGTCTCGGTCCAGGCCTCGTACTGGAACCACTTCGTCCGGTTCCAGGAGAAGACGGCCGGGGCGTGCCAGGAGCTGCTGAAGGCCGGCATCAAGATCATCAAGACGACCGACGAGCTGAACAAGCGCTTCCTCCGCGCGTACGACGAGATCTGGCAGGAGGACGCGAAGAAGGACGAGTTCTACAAGAAGGTCATCGACTCGCAGCGGAAGTACTCGGGCCTCATCGTGCCGTACCGCCTCTCGTACTGGCCGAACTACAACTTCATCGGCGAGCACTACTACAAGGACAAGGTGTGGCTGAAATAGGCCGCCCGTGAGCATGGCGACCGCTCCGCCGGACGTCGGCACTCATACCGAAGTCTCACCGTCGTTCCGGCGGACGGTCGAAGTCATCGACCGGATCGCCGACGTCACCGGACGCGTCACCGCGTGGGTCATCATCCCGATGACCATCGCGGTGACGTGGGAAGTCGTGGCAAGGCATTTCTTCAGCGCGCCGACCATCTGGGCGTTCGACGTCACCTACATGCTGTACGGCGCGCACTTCATGCTGGGCACCGCGTACACGCTGATGCGGATCGGCCACGTGCGCACGGACATGCTGTACCAGAACTGGTCCGTGCGCCGGCAGGCCTGGGTCGACGGGATCGGCTACCTGTTCTTGTTCTTCCCCGCGATGATCTTCCTCTTCCGGTACGGCGGGCAGGAGGCGTGGCACTCGTGGCAGATCGGCGAGACGTCGGACGCGAGCCCGTGGCGGCCGATCGTCTATCCGTTCAAGGCCGTCATCCCGGTCACCGCGGTCCTGCTGCTCGTCCAGGGCATCGGCGAGCTGATGAAGAGCGTCTACGCGATCCGCACGAACCGTCTCTGGGTGAAACGCGAAATGATGGAGATCGGATGAGTCCCGAGCTGCTCGGCGGCATCATGCTCGCGCTGATGCTCATCGTGATCTTCATCGGCTTTCCGATCTCGTTCACGCTGCTGCTGCTCGGCCTCGTCTTCGGATGGATCGGGCTCGGCGAGCGCGCCTTCTACCTGATGGTCTTCCAGACGATCGGTCTGATGAAAGAAGAGGTGCTGGCCGCCGTGCCGTTGTTCATCTTCATGGGCTATCTGATGGAGCAGGGCGGCCTCATGGAACGCCTCTTCAAGGGCTTCCAGCTCCTGATGGGCCCGGTGCCCGGGTCGCTGTACGTCGGCGTGCTCGTGACCGCGACCATCTTCGGGATCGCGGCGGGCACCGTCGGCGCGACGGTCGTGCTGATGGGCATCATGTCGGTCCCGATCCTGACGAAGTCCGGCTACGACATCCGCATGTCCGCCGGCGCGATCACCGCCGGCGGCACGCTGGGCATCCTGGTTCCGCCGAGCGTCATGCTCGTGGTGATGGGGCCGGTGATGGGCGTCTCCGTCGCCGACCTCTACATGTCCTGCTTCCTGCCCGGCTTCCTGCTCGCCGGGATCTTCATCGTCTACTGCCTCGTGCGCTGCTTAATCAACCCGCGGCTCGGCCCGCCGCTGCCGCCCGAGGAGCGGACGGGCAGCTTCAAGGACATCATGGTCGAGCTCACGATGGGGATGCTGCCGCACATCATCCTCATCGTGGCGACGCTCGGCACGATCGTCTGGGGCTGGGCGACGCCGACCGAGGCGGCGGCGATGGGCGTGGTCGGCGCCGCGTTCCTCGCGGTCGTCTACCGCGAGTTCACGTGGCAGCGCCTGAAGGACGCCGTCTACAACACGCTGCTGCAGTCGAGCACGGTGTTGCTCCTGGCCGTCGCGGGGAACGTCTTCGGCGCGGTGTTCTCGCGCCTCGGCACCGCGACGACGGCCGTCAACGCGATGCTCGACTGGCAGATCGCGCCGATCGCGATGATGGCGATCGTCATGCTCATCATCTTCCTGCTCGGCTGGCCGTTCGAGTGGCCGGTCATCGTGCTGGTGTTCGTGCCGCTCATGCAGCCGCTCATCTCCGGCATGAAGATCAACATGCTGTGGTTCGCCACCCTCGTCGCGGTGAATCTCCAGACGGCGTTCCTCTCGCCGCCGGTCGCGATGTCGGCGTACTACCTGAAGGGCGTCGCGCCGCAGTGGAACCTCGGCGACATCTATCACGGCATGTTCCAGTTCATGGTGCTCCAGATCATCGGGCTGGCGCTGTGCATCGCGTTCCCGGAGATCTCGCTGTGGCTCCCACGCTGGTTCTTCGGCCGATAGAGGAATCAAAGGAGGCCCCATGAAGCCACGCAGGCTGCTCCTCATCTGGATCGCGTTCGCGCTTCCCGTCCTCATCCTCGCCGCCGTGCTGTGGCACGGCCCGCGCTCCGCGTCCGCGCAGCAGCGCATCGTGTGGAAGATGCAAAGCGCCTGGCCCGCGACGAACCTCCTGCACATCTCCGCGCTCGAGCTCTCCAAGATGGTCGAGGAGATGTCGGGCGGCCGGCTGAAGTGGGAGATGGGCGCGGCCGGCACCGTCGTCGGATCGTTCGAGGTCCTCGACGCGGTGAACCGCGGGATCATCGACGGCGCGCACGCGTGGCCCGGCTACTGGGCCGGAAAGAACTCGGCCGCGGGCCTCTGGGGCCCCGGTCCGGCCGGCCCGTACGGCATGGACCGCGAGGAATACCTCGGCTGGCTCTACGCCGGCGGCGGCCTCGAGCTCTACAACGAGATGCTCCAGAAAGAGATGAAGATGAACGTCGTCGTGCCCGGGTTCACGACGAGCCTGCCGTACTGGGAGCCGCTCGGCTGGTTCAAGCGGCCGTTCAACAGCCTCGCCGACCTCCAGAAGATCCGGTTCCGCACGTCGGGACTCGGCATGGAGATGATGAAGACGATGGGCGTCTCGGTCGTGACCCTCGCGGGCGGCGAGGTGATCCCGGCGCTGGAGCGCGGCGCCGTCGACGGCGCCGAGTGGGCCATCCCGAGCCACGACATCGTGATGGGCTTCCACAACGTCGCGAAGAACTACTACATGCCGGACTTCCGGCAGCCCGCGTCGTACCAGGACGTGATCGTCAACAAGGCGAAGTGGGACGCGCTGCCGAAGGACCTGCAGGCGATCGTGAAGTGGGCGTGCCACGCGGAGATCATCCGCATGACCGCGTACACCGTCGACCTCGACGGCAAGTCGATGGACGAGATGGAGAAGAAGTACGGCGTGAAGGTCCAGCAGACGCCCGCCGACGTGCTCAAGGCGCAGCTCGAGGCCATCGACAAGGTCTACGACGTCGAGTCGAAGAAGAACCCGTACTTCGCGAAGGTCCTCAAGTCCCAGAAGGACTGGGCCACGCGCACGGTGCCGCACGCGACCAAGATCCGGCCGCCGATCGAGGTCGTGGTCGCGCACTACTGGAAGAAGTAACTCGGAGGGGGGCTTTGCCCCGCTTCCGACGAGCGAAAAACGGCGAGCCTGATCGGCTCGCCGTTTTCGCGCTCGGAATCTGCTGATCGACCGCGCTCAGCGGCGCATGTCGTTGCCGAAGAGGTTGCGGGCGCCGGCCAGGATGTGGAGCGCGCGCTCGCACGCGCGGATTTCCTCCGCGCTGATCGGCGACGCCGAACGGTATTCGTGCTTCGCCACGAAATTTGCGAGGTCCGAGCGCAGCGTCTGCCACTTCGCGAGCGTCTGACGGACGATCGGCGCGAGGCCCGGCGAATCCGCGCCGCGGTCCATCACGCCCAGCAGGTGGGGAATACACAGGCCCGAGGAACGCTCGTACGCGCGCGCGAACTCCGGGTCCTCGGCGAACTGGAGGACAGTCTCGAGACCGTGCGCCTCGGACAGGCGCAGCTGCGCGCACAGTGGACATTCGACGCGGGGACTCGCCGCCCCGCGGCCCGTCGCGCGAAGGCGGGAGACCAGCCGCGTGAGCGACGATCCGACGCGCGCCAGGAGTCCGCGGGGCCGCGCGTCGCGCGCCGGCTCGTCGCGGCTGCCGCGCTCGCGCGCCGCCGCGAGGCGCTCGTGACAGACGCGCAGCAGGTCCTCGTACAGGATCGCCACGCCCGTGGCCGACGGGCGCGTGTCGACGATCATCCACGTGTGCCAGTTGCAGAGACCCCAGGAGTCGCGGAAGCGACGGCGCGTCGTCACGTCGGTCACGTGCTCGTAGAACAGGGCGGAGAGGTGGCGGCGGCTCTCGCCCTCCAGGCACGCGCACACGGGACAGCCGGGCCCGCTGCACGCTTCGACGAGGCGAAAGTAACCGACGTGCTTCCCGGTCACGACGAAAATGGCGGGGACGCTAGCCCTTGACGGAGCCGGTGAGGCCGGTGACGTAGTACTCGACGAAGAAGGAATAGACCAGCGCGACCGGGATCGAGCCCAGCAGCGCGCCCGCCATCAGCTGGCCCCAGAAGTAGATGTCGCCGCGGATCAGCTCCGACACCACGCCGACGGGCACCGTCTTCTTTTCGGGACTGCTCAGGAAGACCAGCGCGTAGATGAACTCGTTCCAGCTCAGCGTGAACGCGAAGATGCCGGCGGAGAGGATGCCGGGCACCGCGATCGGGAAGATGATCCGCAGCATCGCGCCGAAGCGGGTGGCGCCGTCGATGCGCGCGCACTCCTCCAGCTCCTTCGGGATCGTCTTGAAATAGCCCATGAGGAGCCAGGTACAGAAGGGGATCAGGAACGTCGGGTACGTGAGGATCAGCGCCCACGGCGTGTTGCCGAGCTGGAAGTTCCGGATGATGTCGGCGAGCGGGATGAAGAGCAGCGTCGGCGGCACCAGGTACGTGACGAAGATCGAGGTGCCGAGCATCCCGGCCATCGGGAACCGGAGCCGCGCGAGCGCGTAGCCGGCGAGCAGGCCACAGAAGAGCGAGATCAGCGTCGAGACCACCGCGATGAAGAACGTGTTCCACAGCCAGGTCGGGAACGTGGTCTTCGCGAGGAGGTCGCGGAAATGGTCGAGCGTCGGCGCGAGCGTCCAGAACGGCGTGTTGTTCGCGGCACGCCACGAGCGGTAGAGCTCGGCGTCCGGCCGGATCGCGGTGATGAACATCCAGTAGAACGGGAACAGCGTGCCGACGATGAAGACCGTCAGCGGGATGTAGAAGAACACCCACGTCTTCCACTTGCGCTCGAGAACCATCTAGGCGCCTTCCAGCCGGCGCAGGTAGCGCAGCTGGACCCACACGACGAGGAAGAGGACCGGCAGCATGAAGAGCGAGATCGCCGCGCCCTCGCCGAGGAGGCCCGTCGCGACGCCGATCTGATAGGCGTACGTGGCGAGCAGGTGCGTCGAGTTCGCGGGGCCGCCGCCCGTGAGCACGTAGATGAGCTGGAAGTCGGAGAACGTCTGGATGATCGAGAACACCACGACCACGAGCGTCACCGGCTTCAGCAGCGGCCACGTGACGTGCCAGAACCGCTTCCACCCGTTCGCGCCGTCCAGCGACGCGGCCTCGTGCAGGTCGGGGCTGATCGTCTGGAGGCCGGCCAGCAGCGTGATCGCGAAGAACGGCATGCCGCGCCACGTGTTCACCGCGATGGCGCACCAGAGCCCGTACAGGCCGTCCGACAGGAACGGGACCTTGGTGACGATGAACCCGCCCCGGTAGAGGAGCCAGTTCAGCACGCTGAAGGTCGGATCGAACATCCAGCGCCACGCGAAGGTCGACAGCACGGTCGGCACGATGAACGGCAGCAGCATCGACGCGCGCACCAGCCGCTTGCCGCGGAAGTGGCGATTGAGCAGCACGGCGAGCCACATGCCGAGCGCGAGCTTGAAGATCGTCGCCCAGAACGTGTAGACGGACGTGTTCCAGAACGCGGTGCGGAAGATCGAGTCGTTCCACGCCTTGACGAAGTTCTTCAGCCCCACGAACTGGCCGGGATTGCCGACGCTCGTGTTGGAGAGCGACAGCCACACGCCCATGACGAACGGATAGGCGATGAAGACGCCGAGCAGGAGCACGGTCGGCGCGAGCAGCATCACCGCCAGGAGCCGCTCGCTCTCGAGAAACCGCGTCATGCCCGACGGCGAGGCACTGCGGGCGCGCGGGAGCGCGACGACGTCCGCCGCGCTGCCCGCGCCGCCCGCGATCGGCTTCGACATCCTTACCCCTCGTAGATCTTCTTGAGCTCGGACTCCGCCCACTTGACCGCGTCCTCGGCCTTCGTGCCCTGGACGCCCTTCGCGAACATGTCCACGATGATGTACTTCGTGTAGGCCTCCGTCGCCTTCGCCGTCGCCGGGCCGGGATGCCCGAGCATCAGCGAGGCGCCCGCCGCCCGCCGGAACGTCTGGAGCGGCTTGTCGATGCGGCCCCACATCGGGCTCTCTTCCCACTTCTTGGTCGAGCCGACGCTGTAGCCCTCGTTCACCTCGAACCACTTGCCGTAGTTCGCGTCCTGGTGGAGCCACTTCAGGAAGTCCTTCGCGAGCTTCTGGTTCTTCGAGTACTTCATGACCGAGTGCTGGAAGGGCAGGTAGAGCGCGAACTGCCCGGCCGGGCCCTTCGGCATCAGCGGCGCGTGCTCGATGTCCTGGAACAGCGGCTCGCCCTTGTCGTCCTTCAGCTTGTCCTTCTGGCGCTTGGCGACGATGTAGATCGAGGCGCCGTTCAGCGTCGCCCCGATCTCGCCGGCGTGGAACGCGCGGTTGTTGTTGGTGTCGTCCCACGCGAGGCCGCCTTCGTCGCACGCGTCCTTCCAGAATGCCTGGAGGAACTTGACCGCCTCGATCGCGCCCTTCGAGTTGATCATGACCTTCTTGCCGGTCTTGTCGACCTCGGCGCCGCCGAAGTCCCACAGGAACGGATACGCGAACGTCGGCGGGTCGCCGAAGCTGTGCCCGAGCGCCTGCCCGACGGGCTTGCCCTTGGCCTTCAGCTTCTTGCCGACCTCGCGGTACTCGTCCCACGTCTTCGGAAATTCCTTCGCGCCGATCTCGTTGAACAGCGAGCGGCGGTAGGCGACCGCGTTGGCGCCGACGCCGTGCGGCACCGACAGCCACTTGCCGCCGACCTTCGCGCTCGAGCTGAAGATGTCGTAGAAGCCGCCCTGGCTCCTGCCGATCGGATCGGCGACGTCGGAGACGTCCACGAGCGCGTTCGCGTAGAGGTGCGGCCAGTTCCAGAGCATCTGGATGATGTCGGCGCCGCTGCCCGACTGGATCGCGGCGGTGATGCGCGGCTGCAGGTCGTTCGCGTTGATGAACTCGAACGTCACTTCGGCGCCGAGCGCCTTCGACGCCTCCGGCGCCTGGCGCTTCAGCTCGACGTCGGCTTCCGGAATGAAGTCCACCCAGCGCACGATGTGCAGCTTCGTGCCCTGCGCGAACGCGGGCGCCGTGCGGGCGGCGAGAATGCCCGCGAGGCCGGCGCCCGTGGCGGCCAGGAACGTGCGGCGATGCAGCGCTGTCGTCATGGTGTCTATCCCTCGTAGATCTTCTTGAGCTCCGTCTCCGCCCACTTCACCGCGTCCTCGGCCTTCATGCCCTGGACGGCCTTCGCGAACATGTCGACGATGATGTACTTCGTGTACGACTCGGTGGCCTTCGCGGTCGCGGGGCCGGGGTAGCCGAGCATCCGCGTCTGACGCGCGGCCTGCCGGAACACCTGGAGCGGCTTGTCGATCTTCGCCCACATCGGGTGCTCTTCCCACACCTTGGTCGCGCCGACGCTGTAGCCCTCGTTGACCTCGAACCACTTCCCGTAGTTCTCCTTCTGGTGGAGCCACTTGAGGAAGTCCTTCGCGAGCTTCTGGTTCTTCGAGTACTTCATGATCGAGTGCTGGAAGGCGCCGTAGAGCGCGAACTGGCCCGCCGGGCCCTTCGGCATCAGGGCCGCGTGCTCGATGTCCTGGACCAGCGGCTCTCCCTTGTCGTCCTTGATCTTGTCCTTCTGGCGCTTGGCAACGATGTAGATCGAGGCGCCGTTCAGCGTGGACGAGATCTCGCCGGCGTGGAACGCGCGGTTGTTGTTCGTGTCGTCCCAGGCGAGCCCGCCCTCGTCACAGGCGTCCTTCCAGAACGCCTGCATGAACTTCACCGCTTCGATCGACCCCTTCGAGTTGATGACGACCTTCTTGCCGGTCGTGTCGACCTCCGCGCCGCCGAAGTCCCACAGGAGCGGATAGGCGAAGGTCGGCGGATCGCCGAAGCTGTGGCCGAGCGCCTGGCCGACCGGCTTGCCCTTGGCCTTCAGCTTCTTGCCCACCTCGCGATACTCGTCCCACGTCTTCGGGAATTCCTTCGCGCCGATCTCGTTGAACCACGAGCGCCGGTACGCGACGGCGTTGCCGCCGGTGCCGTGCGGCACCGCCAGCCACTTGCCTCCGACCTTCGCGGTCGCGGAGAACACGTCGTAGAACCCGCCCTGCGCCTTGCCGATCGGCTCCGCGACGTCGGAGACGTCCACGAGCCCGTTGGCGTAGAGCTGCGGCCAGTTCCACAGCATCTGGATGATGTCCGCGCCGCTGCCGGACTGGATCGCGGCGGTGATGCGCGGCTGCAAGTCGTTCGCGTTGATGAACTCGAACGTCACTTCGGCGCCGAGCGCCTTCGACGCCTCGGGCGCCTGGCGCTTCAGCTCCACGTCCGCTTCCGGGATGAAGTCCACCCAGCGCACGATGTGCAGCTTCGTGCCCTGCGCGAACGCGGGCGGCGTGCGAGTGGCGAAGATGGCGGCGAGGCCGCCGCCGGCGATCCCCGCGAGCCCGGCGCCTGTGGCGGTCAGGAACGTGCGGCGACGCAGCGGGACGGTCACGGACTGCCGATCGGAGCGGTCCACGTCTGCCATGGGAATCTCCTCCTCGGGACGCGTCGTCACTGCATGACGCGCGCTCTGCGCTCCTTGGCGGGCTTACGAAGCGAAAAACGACGCACTGATACCACTTTAGGCGCGAATGTGTCAATGGACTCGCGGGCTCCCGGGCTTCGCCCGCCCGCGCGGCGCCTGCTACCCCGCCGCAACGGTGAGTGGCACTCCGACCACGTGCGGGCGACGGAACGTGACCGCGATCGCGATCGCGCCGAGACCGATCGCGCTCGAGCCGATGTAGAGCCAGAGGTAGCTGCCGAAGCTGTCGTAGAGCCAGCCGCCGGCCCACGAGCCGAGCGCCATGCCGAGCGTCGAGACGAGGAAGACCGCGCCGTAGGCGGTCCCCATGATCCGCTCGCCGAAGTACTCGCGCACGAGGATCGCGTAGAGCGGCATCACGCCGCCGTACGAGAGCCCGAACACGAGCGCGAGCGCGTAGAAGCTCGACGCGGTGTTCGTGAAGAGATACAGCACGACCGCGGCGGCCTGGATCGCGAGCCCGACGAGCAGCGTGCGCTTGGCGCCGTAACGGTCGGCGAGCAGCCCGCACGTCACGCGTCCCGCGACGGACGCGAGACCCGACACGCCGAGCACGGTCGCGGCCGTCAGCGGCGCGACGCCGCGGTCGATCGCGTGCGTGACCATGTGGAAGATCGGCCCCGAATGCGCGGCGCAGCACGCGAAGTGCGTGAGCGCGATCGCCCAGAACTGCGGGGTCCGGAGCGCCGCGCCCGCGGTGAACTCACGCCCGTTGGCGTCGAGCGAGCGCGCGCTCGCTCCCGTGACCGCGGCGGGCGCGGGGCGGACGAGCAGTGCCGCGGGGATCACGACGAGCCACGCGAGATCGCCGACCACGAGCATCGCGATGCGCCAGTCGTAGACGTTGATGAGCGTGCGCACGAGCGGGCCGACGGTCAGCGTGCCCAGCCCGATCCCCGAGGACACGAGCGCGACCGCGAGGCTCCGGTGCTCGGTGAACCAGCGCGTCGCCGTCGCGGTCAGCGGCGCGTAGAACGCGCCGACCGCGAAGCCGACGAGCACGCCGAAGAGCGCCTGGAACTGCGCGAGCGTTGTCGCCTGGCTCGCCGTCACCATGCCGAGGCCGAGCAGCACCCCGCCGCAGAGCACGACCGCGCGCGTGCCGATCCGATCGGAGAGCGCGCCCCACGCGAACGAGCCGAGGCCCATGAAGATCCAGTTGAGGAGGGCCGCCGTCGAGATGCCGGTGCGCGACCAGCCCATCGACTCCGAGATCGGCTTCAGGAACACGCCGAGAGAAAACATCGCGCCGAGGCCCATGCACGTCACGAGCATGCCGACCGCGACGATGATCCATCCGTAGAAGAGGCGACGCTGCCCCATGGCGGCCACTACAATACCATCCACGATGTACTGGCCCTTCCTGTGGCCCGGCGTCACCTTCCTCGCGGTCACGCTCACCGGCTTCCTCGTGAGAGAGATCGCGCTCCGCGCGTTCCGGCGCTGGCTCCGCCCGCCGGAGGCGGCGGCGTCCGTGCTCGCGATCGTGCGTGTGCCGTCGCTCTTCTGGTGCTTCGTGCCCGGGATCGCGGCGGCGATGGAAGTCGCGCACCTGCCCGAGCGCACCGTGCACCTCCTCAACCTCACGCTGACCGCCGCGATCATCTTCTCGGTCACCGTGACGATCGCGAGCGTGGTCGGCGTCGCGATCACGCGCGCCGCGGACCGCAACGCGCTCGGCGTTCCGGTCACGGGGCTCGCGCAGACCTCCGCGCGCGCCGTGGTCTACGTGGTGGGCGGGCTCGTGCTGCTGGGCGCGCTCGGCATCCAGATCACGCCGCTGCTCACGGCGCTCGGCGTCGGCGGCCTCGCGGTCGCGCTCGCGCTGCAGGACACGCTCTCGAATCTCTTCGCCGGGCTGCACCTGCTCGCGGACAAGCCGATCCGCGTCGGCGACTACGTGAAGATCGCCGACACCATCGAAGGCTTCGTGGTCGACGTCGGCTGGCGCTCGACGCGCGTGCGTCTCTTGATGAACAGCGTGGTGATCGTCCCCAACTCGACGGTCGCCAAGTCGACGATCATCAACTACGACCTGCCCGAGTCGCGGATGGCGCTGCTGATCCGCGTGAACGCGGACTACGCGAGCGATCCCGATCGCGTCGCCGCCGTGCTCGCGGAAGAGGCGGAGCGCGCGGTGCCCGAGATCCCGGGGCTGCTCGCCGACCCGAGGCCGGTGGCGCGGCTCATTCCCGGCTTCGGCGAGTTCGGGCTCGAGTTCACGCTGGTGTGCCACGTCGCACGCTTCGTGGACCAGTACCCGGTGCAGGACCAGCTGCGCAAGCGGATCCTCCGCCGCTTCCGCGCCGAGGGCATCGTGATCCCGTTCCCGGCGCGCGTGGTCGAGGTCCGCGGCGACGGCCGGACCTAGACAGCTTCCACGCCTACCGCGCGCGCGACGCCAGCCACGCCTCCACGGCTTTCACGTCGTCTTCCGTGTCGACGCCGATCGTGGGCTCATCGGTCTCCACCACGCGGATGCGGATGCCGTGCTCGAGGAAGCGCAGCTGCTCCAGCCGCTCGGTCATCTCGAGCGGCGACGGCGGCAGCGCGTGGAACGCCTCGAGCGCGGGCTTGCGGAACGCGTAGAGGCCGATGTGCTTGTAACGCGGGACGCCGCGTCCGTCGCGGTCGTACGGGATCGGGTATTTCGAGAAATAGAGCGCGTAGCCGTCCACGCCGACCACGACCTTGTTGACGGCGGGGTTCGGCAGCTCCGCCTCCGTCGCGCGGATGCAGAGCGTCGAGACCTGTGTCTCTTTCTCGATGAGAAAGGGCGTCACGAGCCGTTCGATGTGTCCGGGGGTGACGAGCGGCTCGTCGCCCTGGATGTTGACGTAGACGTCGGCAGCGCGATGCTGGGCGACCTCCCACGTGCGGTCGGTGCCGGAAGGATGGTCGGGCGACGTCATGACGGCGGGAACGCCGTTGAGCGAGCAGACGGCGGCAACTTCCTCGGAATCGGTCGCGATCAGCACGTCGGTGAGGTGCGGGCTGCGCTTCGCCGCGTCGTACGTGCGCAGCACCAGCGCGCGCCCCGCGATGTCGCGCAGCATCTTGCGCGGCAGCCGCGTCGACTGCAGCCGCGCCGGGATGACGGCGAGCACGTTGAGGCTCTGCCCGCTCACGGGAACGCGCCCAGCGTCCTGCGCAGCGACGCGAAGCGATCGACGCCGTCGGGCACGAACGGCAGGATCGTCGGCAGCGTCATCCCGGCGTCGGCGTACGCCTTCAGGCGCGCGCGGCAGTACGCCTCGTCGCCGATCATCCCGAGCCCGTCCAGCACGCGCGGCGAGACCTCGCGCACCGCGCCCGCGCGATCGCCCGCCTTCCACTTCGCGTTGATCGCCGCCATCTCGTCGCCGTACCCGACGCTGCGGAAGAAGCTCGCGTACACGTCGACGATCGCGTAGCCCGTGATGTCGCGCGCGAGGCCGGTGCGAACGGCGTCGCGGTCGTCGGTCACGGTCGTGCGGATGAACCCGGCGATCTCGAAGCCCTCGAGCGTGCGGCCCGCGCGCCGCGCGCCGGCTTTCAGATGCTCGATCGACGCCGCGACCGCTTCCGGCGGAATCCAGTTCAGCACGACGCCGTCGGCGACCTCGCCGGCCAGCTCGAGCATCTCCGGGCCGAGCGCGGCGAGAAAGATCTTCGGCGGCGAGGGCGGCAGCGGCGCGGCCGACTTGAAGTTCTTCAGCCGGTAGTGCTTGCCCTCGAAGTTCACGCGCTCGCCGGCGGTCGTCATGCGCACGATGCGCACGACTTCGCGCATCTGGCCAAGACCGGTATGAAAGGGCGTGCCGTGCCACTGCTCGACGATGATGCGGCTCGAGACGCCGAGGCCGAGCGCGACGCGCCCGGGCGCGACGTGCGCCAGCGTCGTCGCCGACATGCCGAGGATGATCGGGCTGCGCGTCTGGATCGGGATCACGCCGCTCGCGACGCCGATGCGTTGCGTGTGACTGGCGATCAGCGTCATGAGCGTGATCCCGTCGCCGCTGGCGGTCTCGCCGACGAACGCGGTGTCGTACCCGCGCGCTTCGGCGTCGCGCACGAGCGCCAGGAACTCGGCCAGCGGGAGCGAAGGAAAGGCGGAGAGGACCGCGCCGACGCGCATGATCGCGCGAAGTATACTCTACGAGCGCGATGGGTCTCCTCGACGGCAGGCACGGCCTCGTCCTCGGCGTCGCCAACAAGCGCTCGATCGCGTGGGCGATCGCGCAGGCGCTGAGCGGCGCCGGCATGCGGCTCGCGTTCACGTACCAGGGCGACCGGCTGAAGGAGAACGTCGAGGAGCTCGCGGCCACGCTCCCGGGCTCCGTGCTCTATCCCTGCGACGTCAGCGCGGACGCGGACGTCGCGGCCGTGTTCGACGGGATCGCGCGCGACTTCGGCGCGCTCGACACGCTCGTCCACTCGGTCGCGTACGCGCAGCGCGAGGACCTCGAGGGCGAGTTCCTCAACACCTCGCGCGAGGGCTTTCGCGTCGCGCACGACGTCTCGGCGTACTCGCTGGTCGGCGTGACCCGCGCGGCCGCGCCGCTGCTCGAGAAGTCGGGGCAGGGCTCCGTGATCGCGATGACCTACTACGGCTCGGAGAAGGTCGCCGCCGGCTACAACGTCATGGGCGTGGCGAAGGCGTCGCTGGAGGCGTCGGTGCGCTATCTCGCCGCGAACCTCGGTCCCCGCGGCGTCCGGGTCAACGCGATCTCCGCCGGCCCGGTGAACACGCTCGCCGCCCGAGGGATCAAGGGCTTCACCGGCATGCTGAAGCGTCACGCGGAAGCCTCGCCGCTGCGCCGCAACGTCGAGCTCCGCGAGGTCGGCGACACCGCGCTGTTCCTTGCGTCGTCGATGTCCTCCGGGATCACCGGCGAAGTGCTCTTCGTCGACTGCGGCTACAACATCATGGCGGTGTGATGATCCCGCTCTGCCGCCGCGCGTTCGCGCGTCTCTGCCTCACCGTCGTTCTCGGGACCGCGCTTCCGGCGTCGGCGCAGCCGCGCGACAAGCGCGTGCGCCTCGGCTTCCTCGCGGCTTCGAGCCCGGACCGCGAGCGCCGGCTGCTCGCCGCGTTCCGAAGCGCGTTGCGCGACCTCGGGTACGGCGCCGGCGTCGTGATCGAGGAGCGCTACGCGAACGGCCGCTTCGAGCGTCTTCCCGCCCTCGCGACCGAGCTGGTCCAGCGCGGCGTCGACGTGCTGCTCGTCGCGGGCGCGCCGCCCGCGCAGGCGGCCAAGAAGGTGACCAGCGAGATCCCGATCGTGATGACGAACGCCGCCGACCCCGTCGGCACCGGCCTCGTCGCGAGCCTCGCCCGGCCGGGCGGCAACGTGACCGGGCTATCCGACTTCGGCGAGGGCGTCATCGCGAAGCGTCTCTCGCTCATGAAGGAAGTCGTTCCGTCCGCGACGCGTGTCGGCGTGCTCGACAATCCGGCGAACGCGACCAACCCCATCCAGCTCAGGCTCACCGAGGACGCGGGGCGGAGCCTCGGCATCGCGGTCGTCGCGCTCGACGCGCTCAGCGAGGCGGATCTCGAGCGCGCGTCCGCGACGGTGCAGAAGGAGCGCCTGGGCGCCTTGCTCGTCGTGGGCGACCCCGGGCTGGGCAGCATGCGCAAGCAGGTGCTCGCGCTCGCCGGGCGCCACCGGCTGCCGGCCATCTTCTTCACGAAGGACGGCATCGACGAGGGCGGCCTCATGTCGTACGGGCCGCGCTTCGAGGATCTCTACCGGCGTGCGGCCGGCTACGTCGACAAGATCCTCAAGGGCGCGCATCCCGGCGATCTCCCGATCGAGCAGCCAAGCACGTTCGAGTTCGTGCTGAACATGCGGACCGCGCGGGCGCTCGGGCTGACGATTCCCCCGGCGGTGGCGCTGCAGGCGGACAGAGTCATCGAGTAGCGCGCCGTCGTGCGCGCTTCGAGGAGGACGGTGCCCATGACGCGCATCTTCGTCGTCGTTCTCGCGTCGCTCGCGGTCGTCGCCGCGCTGGTCGTCCCGATCCCGGCGCAGGAGCCGAAGGTCACCATCGCGATGAGCGGGTGGACGGGGTTCGCGCCGCTCACGCTCGCCGAGAAGGCCGGGCTCTTCAAGAAGCAGGGCGTGGATGCCACGATCAAGTTCATCCCGCAGAAGGACCGGCACCTCGCGATCGCGTCCGGCGACGTGCAGTGCGCGGCCACGACCGTCGAGACGTGGATCGTCTGGAACGCGAACGGGGTGGCGACGAAGCAGGTCGTGCAGCTCGACAAGTCCTACGGCGCGGACGGGATGGTCGTCCGCAAGGACGTCGCGAAGATCACCGACCTCAAGGGCAAGACCGTCGCCGCGTCCGCGCCGGGCACCGCGCCGTACTTCACGCTCGCGTGGTTCCTCAAGAAGAACGGTCTCAGCGTGAAGGACGTGAAGGTCGTGAACCTCGAGCCCGGGCCGGCGGCGCAGGCCTTCCTCGCCGGCCAGAACGACGCCGCGATGACGTACGAGCCGTACCTCTCGAGCGTCCGCGAGAAGCCGGACGCGGGGAAGATCATCGCGACCACGCTCGACTACCCGATGGTGATGGACACGTTCGGCTGCACGCCGAAGTTCATCCAGGAGCAGCCGAAGCTCGTGCAGGCGATGGTCAACGGCTACTTCGACGCGCTCGAGATGATCAAGAAGGAGCCGAAGCAGAGCTACGAGATCATGGGGAGCGCGGTGAAGCAGACCGGCGAGCAGTTCGAGAGGTCGCAGTCCTACCTGCGCTGGCAGGACCGCGAGGCGAACAAGAAGTTCTTCGCGGGCGACATCCAGGCCTTCAGCAAGGAAGCGGCGGCACTCCTGCTCGAGCTCGGGATCATCAAGACGGTGCCCGACACGAACGGGATCATCGACACGCGGTTCATCAACTGAGCCCGCGCGTCCCGTGAGGCCGCTCGTCCCGGTCTCGCCGGCGGCGCGCGTCGGGCTCGGCGTGGCGTTCTTCGTCGTGTTCTTCGCGGCGTGGGGCGTCGCGACGCTCGGCGGCTACGTCAACCCGACGTTCCTCGCCGATCCGCTGACGATGCTGCGCGCGGGCTGGCGGCTGCTCGTCGTGCACGGGTTCTACGAGGACATCGCGATCACGATCTGGCGCGTGTTCGGCGGCTTCGCGCTGGCGGCGGCGGTCGGCGTGCCGCTCGGGATCCTGATGGGCGCGTACAAGGGCATCGAGGCCTTCTTCGAGCCGTTCATCTCGTTCGCCCGCTATCTGCCGGCGTCCGGCTTCATTCCGCTGCTGATCCTGTGGGCGGGCATCGGCGAGCTCGAGAAGCTGCTGGTGATCTTCATCGGCTCGTTCTTCCAGCTCGTGCTGATGGTGGCGGTGACGGTCGGCTCGACCCGGCGCGATCTCGTCGAGGCCGCGTACACGCTCGGCGCGCGCGCGGGCGGCGTCGTGCGGCGCGTGCTGCTGCCGTCGAGCGCGCCGACGATCGCGGAGTCGCTCCGTCTCGTGCTCGGCTGGGCGTGGACCTACGTGATCGTCGCCGAGCTCATCGGCGCGTCGACGGGCATCGGGCACATGATCACCGACAGCCAGGCGCTGCTCGACACGGGCCAGATCATCTTCGGCATCGTGGTGATCGGCGTCATCGGCCTGATCTCCGACTACCTCTTCAAGACGCTGAACCAGCGCCTGTTCCCGTGGAGTCTCGCCTGATCGCCGGCGCGTGGCCCGCCTGACCCGCCGCGCGTGGCACGCCTGACGATCGACCAGGTCTCGCGCCGCTTCCCCGGCGCGCGCGGGCACGCGCCGACGCAGGCGCTCGAGCCGATGTCGTTCACGGTCGCCGACAACGACTTCCTCGCGATCCTCGGCCCGTCGGGCTGCGGCAAGTCCACGCTGCTGCGGATCGTGGCGGGACTCGACACGCCGTCGTCGGGACGCGTCCTGCTGGACGAGGTACCCGTCGCCGGGCCCGGGCCCGACCGCGGGATGGTCTTTCAGTCGTACACGCTGTTTCCGTGGCTCACCGTGAGCGACAACATCCGCTTCGGCCTGCGCGAGCGCCGCGTCCCCGTCGCGGAGCAGGCGCGCGTGGCCCGCGAGTACATCGGGCGCGTCGGGCTGACCGGCTTCGAGCATCACCTTCCGAAGATGCTGTCCGGCGGGATGCAGCAGCGCACCGCGCTCGCCCGCGCGCTGGCGAACGATCCGAAGATCCTGCTGCTCGACGAGCCGTTCGGCGCGCTCGACACGCAGACGCGCGCGCTCATGCAGGAGCTGCTGCTCTCCGTGTGGGAGGCGGAGCGCAAGACCGTGCTGTTCGTCACCCACGACATCGACGAGGCCGTGTTCATGGCGAACCGCGTGCTCGTGATGACCGCGCGCCCCGGGCGCATCAAGGCGGTGGTCGAAGTCGCGCTCCCTCGACCGCGCCACTACACTGTGAAGACCACGCCGGAGTTCGCGGCTCTCAAGGCGCGTCTCACCGACGAGATCCGCGCCGAGTCGATCCGGGCCGTGGAGATGGAGACGTGATGACGAGGTCGCCGGTACGCGCTCCGCGCGGGGGCACGGTCTCGTGTCGCGGCTGGCAGCAGGAAGCCGCGATGCGGATGCTGATGAACAACCTCGATCCGGACGTCGCGGAGCGCTGGCAGGACCTCGTCGTCTACGGCGGCTCCGGCAAGGCCGCGCGCACCTGGGACGACTTCGACCGGATCGTCGCCACGCTCCGCCGGCTCGGCGGCGACGAGACGCTGCTCGTCCAGTCCGGCAAGCCCGTCGGCGTGTTTCGCACGCACGGCGACGCGCCGCGCGTGCTGATAGCGAACTCGCTGCTCGTCCCGGCGTGGGGCGACTGGGAGCACTTCCGGAAGTACGAAGCGATGGGACTCACGATGTACGGCCAGATGACGGCCGGGTCGTGGATCTACATCGGCACGCAGGGAATCCTCCAGGGCACGTACGAGACCTTTGCGTCGTGCGCGGCCAAGCACTTCGGCGGATCGCTGGCGGGACGGCTCGTGCTCTCCGCCGGGCTCGGTGGCATGGGCGGCGCTCAGCCGCTGGCCGTCACGATGAACGGCGGCGTCGGGCTGTTCGTGGAAATCGATCGCGAGCGCATCGAGCGTCGCCTGCGCCTGCGCTACGTCGATCGCATGACGGACTCGATCGACGAAGCGTTGCGCTGGGCGGAGGAGGCACGGACGAAGCGCGAGGCGCTCTCGATCGGCATCCACGGTAACGCCGCCGAGGTCCACCCGGAGCTCGCGCGTCGCGGCGTGCGCTTCGACGCGGTGACCGACCAGACGTCCGCGCACGACATGCTCAACGGCTACGTGCCGGCCCGGCTCTCGGTCGCCGAGGCCGCCGCGCTGCGTGCGCGCGATCCCGGGGAGTACCTGCGGCGCGCGTACGAGTCCCTGGCGATGCACATGCGCGCGATGCTCGAGATGCAGCGGATGGGCGCCGTCCTTTTCGACTACGGCAACAACATCCGGAAGGAGGCGGAGAACGCCGGCGTGCACGACTTCAGCTATCCCGGCTTCGTGCCGGCGTTCATCCGGCCGCTGTTCTGTGAAGGCAACGGGCCGTTCCGCTGGGTCGCGCTGTCGGGCGATCCCGAGGACATTTACGCGACCGATCGCGCGCTGATGGAGGCGTTCGCTCACGACGAGCACCTCGTGCGCTGGCTGAAGCTGGCGAGCGAGCGCGTGCACTTCCAGGGCTTGCCGGCGCGCATCTGCTGGCTCGGCTACGGCGATCGCGCGAAGGCGGGCGCGATCTTCAACGATCTGGTCGCGAGCGGCAAGGTGAAGGCGCCGATCGTCATCGGCCGCGATCATCTCGACTCGGGCTCGGTCGCGTCGCCGAACCGCGAGACCGAATCGATGCGCGACGGGTCGGACGCGATCGCCGACTGGCCGGTGCTGAACGCGCTGCTCAACACCGCGTCGGGCGCGACGTGGGTGAGCGTCCACCACGGCGGCGGCGTCGGCATCGGCTACTCGCTGCACGCGGGCATGGTGGTCGTCGCCGACGGGACGCCGGACGCCGCGCGCCGTCTCGCGCGTGTGCTGACGACGGACCCGGGCACCGGCATCATGCGCCACGCGGACGCGGGTTATCCCGAGGCGCTGGACGCCGCGAAGCGCCACCAGCTCGATCTGCCGGGGATCACCACGTGAGCGTGCGAGCGTGAGGCTCGTCGCCGACCTGGTCCTCGTCGACGGCACGGGGTGGCGCGCCGACCAGGCCGTGCTCGTCACCGACGGGCGCATCGCGGGCGTGCAAGCTGTGGGCGCCGCGCAATCCGGCGACGTGCGGCTGCCGGGCAAGGCGCTGATCCCGGGCGGCGTGAACACGCACAACCACACGTTCCAGTCGCTGCTGCGCGGGCTCGGCGACGACCTCGACTTCATGGGCTGGCGCGATCGAGTGCTCTATCCGTTCTCGCAGCGCCTCGATCGCGAAGGCATCAAGCTCGGCGCGCTGCTCGCGTTCGCGGAGCTGCTGCTTCACGGCGCCACCACGTGCGTCGACTTCTTCTACCTGCAGGACGAGGGCAACGAGAACGCGGAAGCGGTGATCGAGGCCGCGCGCGAGATCGGGATCCGGCTCGTGCTCGCGCGGACCTTCTACGACTGGGAGGGCGCGCCGAAGCGCTACCGCGAGACGCCGGCCGACGCCGCGCGCCGCACGCGGGAGCTCATCGCCACGCACCGTCACGACGCGACGTGCGTCGTGCAGCCGGCCCCGCACAGCCCTCACGGCGCCTCGCCCACGATGATCCGCGCGGGGTGGGAAGTCGCGGAGAGCGAGAACACACCCTTCCACATCCACGTCGCCGAAGGACGATACGAGGGGGAGCGGACGCTGAAGGAGCACGGCGCCACGCCGATCCGCTATCTCGATCGGCTCGGCGTGCTGGGGCCGCGCATGATCGGCGTGCACTGCGTGTGGCTCGACGACGGCGAGGTCGCGCTGATGGGCGCGCGCGGCGCCGCGCTGTCGTACTGCCCGAGCTCGAACATGTTCCTCGGCGACGGCATCACGCGCATCCCCGAGATGCTGCGCGCCGGCGTGAGGATCGGGCTCGGGACCGACGGCGGCTGCACGAACAACCGCCACTCCGTGCTCGAGGAGATGCGCATGACGTCGCTCCTCCAGCGCGTGCGCCTGCTCGACGGCACCGCGTTGCCCGCGGAGCGCGCGTTCGCGATGGGCACGCGCGGCGGTGCTCAGATCCTCGGCCTCGAGACGGGCGCGATCGCGCCGGGTCAGCTCGCCGACCTGGCCGCGATCGACCTCGAAGACCTGTCGCTTCACCCGCGCAACGATCTGCTGAAGAGCGTGGTCTACGCGATGTCGCCGCGCGCGGTGACGGACGTGTGGGTCCACGGCCGCCGCGTCGTCGCCGACCGCCGGCTCGCGACGATGGACGAGCGCGCGCTGGCCGCGCGCGTGCGCGAGGTCACGCGAGGCTGGTCGCTGTGAGCGCCGCCTCGACCGTCGTTCTCGACGGCGGACCGCTGGCGCTGGAGGATGTGCGCGTGGTGGCGTCCGACGGCGCGAAGGTGCGACTCGGACCCGAGGCGGCTCGGCGGATCTCCGAGGCGCGACGCTACGTCGACGAGATCGCCGACGCCTCCGCGCCGATCTACGGGATCACGACGGGCGTCGGCAAGCTCAAGGACGTCGTCATCCCGCGCGACCATCGTCAGGAGCTGCAGCGCAATCTGGTGCTGAGTCACGCGGCCGGGGTCGGCGCGCCGCTGTCGGAAGTCGAGACGCGCGCGCTGATGCTGCTGCTCGCCGCGTCGCTCGCGCGTGGCGCATCCGGCGTCCGGCGCGAGGTGGTGGATCTGGTCGTCGCGTGTCTCAACGCGCGCGTGCATCCCGTGGTGCCGGAGCAGGGATCCGTCGGCTCGTCGGGCGATCTCGCGCCGCTCGCGCACGTCGCCGCCTGCCTGATCGGTGAAGGGGCCGCCTGGCGTGACGGCCGCGTGGTGTCCGGGCGCGCGGCGCTGGCAGACGCCGGGCTCGCGCCGCTGACGCTGGAAGCGAAGGAAGGTCTCGCGCTCCTGAACGGCACGCACCTCATGGCGGGCATCGGCGCGCTGGTCGTGCTCGAGGCCGCGCGGCTGGCGACGCTCGCGGATGTGAGCGGCGCGATGTCGCTCGAGGCGCTGATGGGGACGAACACTGCGTTCGACGGGCGCATCCACGCGCTGCGCCCGCATCCGGGGCAGCAGGCGTCCGCGGCGAACCTGCGCGCGCTCACGGCCGACAGCGGGATCATCGCCTCGCACGCGGACTGCACGCGCGTCCAGGACGCGTACAGCCTGCGCTGCATGCCGCAGGTGCACGGCTCCGCGCGCGAGGCGATCGGCTTCGCGCGGGGGATGCTCGAGCGCGAGCTCGCGAGCGTCACCGACAACCCGCTGGTCTTTGCGGCCGATCGCGCGGTGCTGAGCGGCGGCAACTTCCACGGCGAGCCGCTCGGCCTGGTACTCGACACGCTCGCGATCGGTCTCGCGCAGCTCGGCGGCATCGCGGAGCGGCGCATCGATCGCCTCGTGAACCCGCTGGTCTCCGACGGGCTGCCGGCGTTTCTCTCGCCGTCGGGCGGGCTCAACTCCGGCTACATGATCGCGCAGTACGTCGCCGCCGCCCTCGCGTCCGAGCTGAAAGGCTCGGCGCATCCGGCCAGCGTCGACTCGATTCCCACCTCCGCGCTGCAGGAGGACTACAACGCGATGGGCGCGGGCGCCGCGCTGAAGGCGCGCCGCGCGCTCGCGAACGCGCGCCAGATCCTCGCGATCGAGCTACTGCTCGCCGCGCAGGCGCTCGACTTCCGCGTGCCGCTCACGCCGGGCCGTGGCAGCGCCGCCGCGCACCGTGCGGTCCGCGCCCGCATCCCGGCGCTGACGGGCGACCGGTATCTGAAAGCCGACATCGACGCCGCGCTGGCCGCCGTCACCGTCGGCTCGGTGCTCGCGGCCGTCGAGGCGGCTGTCGGTCCGCTCGCCTAGACGTATCCGGCGTGGCGATGATCGATCTGCTCGTGAGCAATGCCAGCGAGCTCGTGACGGCGCGGACGGCCCCGCGCGGTGCGGTGGGCGCGGCGGCGCTGCGCGCGCTGGAGGTCGTCGCGGACGGGGCGGTCGCGATCGACAAGGGACGCATCGTCGACGTCGGCCCGACGCGCGTGCTGCGCCGCCGGCACCGCGCGCGCAAGACGCTCGACGCGCGCGGCAAGCTCGTCACGCCCGGGCTCGTCGACTGCCACTCGCATCTCGTCTTCGCCGGCTCGCGCCACGTCGAGTACGAGCAGCTCGTCACCGGCGAAGCGATTCCGGGCAAGCGCCTCGAAGGCGGGATTCGCTACACGGTCGCACGAACGCGCGCGGCGACGGTGGCCGGGCTCGCCGCGCAGGCCCGCCGCGATCTCGACCTCATGCTCGCCCACGGCACCACCACGGTGGAGGTGAAGACCGGCTACGGCCTCGACCGCGACACCGAGCTGAGGATGCTGCGCGTGATCCACGGCCTGCGCCGCCACACGGTCGACGTCGTGGCGACGTATCTCGGCGCGCACGTGCTGCCCGCCGAGTACGCCGGCAGGCGCGACGCGTACGTCCAGCTCGTGATCGACACGCTGCCCGCGGCGCGGAAGTGGGCCGAGTACTGCGACGTCTGGTGCGACACGATCGCGTTCACGGCGGCGGAGACCGAGCGCATCGCGAGCGCGGCGCGCGCGCTCGGCTTTCGGCTGCGCTTTCACGCCGACCAGGTGGGCGACGCGCGCGGCGCCGAGCTGGCGGCCCGGCTCGGCGCGAGCTCGGCCGACCACCTCGACAACGTCTCCGGCGCCGGCATCGACGCGCTCGCGGCGAGCGGCGTCGTCGGCGTGCTCCTGCCGGGCGTGACGTACCACATGATGGAGATGACGCCGAAGGTCGAGCACGGTGTGCTCGTGCCGGCGGCGAAGGCGTTCTGGCCCGCGCTGGTGCGGCGGATGATCGAGCGCGGGATGCGCCTGGCGCTCTCCGCGGACTACAATCCCGGCACGTCGCCGACGGTGTCCATGCAGTCCGTGATGCAGCTCGCGGCCCGGCTCTACCGTCTCGGCTACGCCGAGATCTGGCACATGGTCACGATCAACGCCGCCCACGCGCTCGACCGCGCCGCCGACCGCGGCAGCCTCGAGGCCGGCAAGCGGGCGGACGTCGTGGTGTGGCGCGTGCCCGAGCACGACATGGTGATCAATCGCTTCGGCACGAACCTGGCCGACACGGTGGTGAAGGACGGCCGCGTCGCGTGGCGGGCGGACGGATGACGCCGCCCGCGGTCGGCACGCGCGCGCCGTCGTTCCGGTTGCCGGCGGCGCAAGGCACCGAGATCGCGCTCGAGGACTATCGCGGCCGGAGCGTCGTGCTGTGGTTCTCGAAAGGCCTCTACTGACCGTTCTGCCGACGGCACATGGCGCAGTTGCGCCTAGGCTATCCGGAGATCCAGCGCACGGGCGCGGAGGTGTTGCAGATCACGCACAACACGCCGGCCGAGGCGCAGCGCTACTTCAAGCACTATCCGATCACGTTCCCGTACCTCTGCGATCCCGACCGCCGCGTGCACGACGCGTACGGCATCGCGCAGACGCCGCAGAAGCTGGGCGACGCGGCGCGCACCGTCGCCGCCGCGGCGGCCGATCGCCTGCGCGGCGAGTTCACGCCGAACCTCGTGACGCCGTTCGTGCGCGGCGGCGTGAAGGATTCGCCGCAGGCCGTCATCTTCGTGGATCGCGAGGGCATCGTGCGTCACGTGGTGCAGGCGGGCCCGAACGCCGACCTTCCGTCGAACGCCGAGATCCTCCGCCGCCTCGACGCGATCCGCTGACGCGCGGGACCGTCAGGGGACGACGGCGAGGAACAGGAACACGCCGAACAGGATCAGGTGCACCGCGCCGTGCAGCACGGTCGAGCGGCCGCCCGCCAGCGTGATCGTCGCGACCAGGAACGTGAGCGTCAGGAGCACGATCTCCATCGCGGGCAGCCCGAGCTTCAGCGGCACGCCGAGCACGACGGACAGCGTCGCCACCGCGGGGATCGTGAGCCCGATCGTGGCGAGCGCCGAGCCCAGCGCGAGGTTGAGGCTCGTCTGCATGCGATTGCGGACGGCGGCCCGCAGCGCGGCCCACGTCTCGGGCAGCAGCACGAGCAAGGCGATGACGATGCCGACCACCGCCGCCGGCGCGGACAACGCGCGCACGCCGGCTTCGATGCCCGGCGCGAGCTTCTTCGCGAGGCCCACGACCGCGACGAGCGACACCATCAGCAAGGCCAGGCTCGTGAGCGTGGCCGCGTTCGTCGGAGCGGGCGCGTGCGTCTCCTCGGGTTCGGTCTCGATCGGGAGGAAGTCGTCGCGATGGCGCACCGTCTGGACGAAGACGAACACGCCGTAGAGCAGCAGCGACGCCACGCCGGCGAACGCGAGCTGTGATCCCGAGTAGCTCGGCCCGGGTGTCGTGATCGTGAACGTTGGCAGCACGAGCGTCAGCGCCGTGAGCGGTACCAGCACCGAGAGCGCGTGGCCGGCGCCCTCGACGCGGAACGTGATCTCGTGATGGCGGATGGCGCCCGCCAGCAGGCACAGGCCTACGACGCCGTTGAGCACGATCATCACGGTCGCGAAGACCGTGTCGCGCGCGAGCGTGCTCGCGGCAGGACCGCCCGACACCATGATCGAGCCGATCAGCCCCAGCTCGATGACGGTCACGGCCAAGGCGAGGATCAGCGTGCCGAACGGCTCGCCCACGCGATGCGCGACGACCTCGGCGTGATGGACGGCGACGAGCACGGCGCCGACGAGCGCCAGGGAGACGAGCGGAACCAGCAGCGGACCCAGCGAGACGGTCCAGGCCGCGGCGAGCACCGCGCACGCGGCGGCGGGGACGACGACCGTCCAGGCCGGGACGTGGAGGAACCGGCGGATCAGCGCTTCAGCGAGACGACCGAGAGATCGCGCGACTGCGACGGGAACGACGCGGCCGGCGCGCCGTTCTCGGCGACGTGGTGCGCCTGCGTCATGCGGCAGTGGCCCTCGAACAGGACGCCTTCCTCGACGACGACGACGGGCGCTTCGACGTCGCCGAAGACGCGCGCGCTGCCGCGGAGCTCGACGCGCTCGGTCGCGATGAGGTTGCCGACGAGCTGGCCGGAGATCAGGACCACGCCCGCCTGGATGGCGGCGTGCACGATGCCCTTCTCGCCGATGATGAGGGTGTCCGTGGACGCGATCTCGCCACGGAACTTGCCGTTCAGCATGACGGTGCCGCTGAACGTGTACTTCCCCTCGATCTCCGACCCCTCGTCGATGAACGCCGTGAGATCGCTGGTCCTGACGGAGCGCTTACCGGTCTTCTTCCACAGCATACGGCAGCCGTCCGCCACGTCCGTCGATGCCGCGGCCGTCACCGCGTGGGCGGCCCGCGACCTGCGCGGCCTTCTCGTCGATGAGATAGACCTGCTTGGCCGACGCCTCGTCCTTGATCTTGACGACGTTGCCGTTGAAGAACCCGCCCTTCGAGATGACGAGCGAGTCGGTGCGGATGCTGCCGCTCACACGGCCCGTGGACGCGATCTCCACGTTGCCGGTGGCGACCATGTTCCCTTCGTAGACGCCCATGACGACGGCGTCGACGGTCTGGACGTTCGCGTTGACGACGCCCTTCTCGCCGATGACGAGCTTGCCGCCGACGTTCAGCTCGCCGCTGACCTCGCACTCGATCTGGATCGAGTCCGCAATGTCGAACTTGCCGTCCATCTTCGCGTGCTCGCTGACGACGGTGAGCAGCGTGATGGACTGGCCGCTGCCGACCGTCTCCTGGACCTGGCCGTTCGCCTGCGGGACCTTGCGTCCGAGCATGCCGCGCCTCCTTGGCACTCCGCCGCGAACGGTATCGCGGGTGGTCGAATTCGAAAGGGACTCGATTACAGCGCGGTCGGGAAGGGGTGTCAACGGGGTCGTGACGCGGTGTATCGTGCGCCCATGGACTTCGGAATCGTCACCGCGAAGGTCGACGAGATCGGCTACATCGCGCGCGCGGAGAACCTCGGCTACAGCCACGCATGGGTGACGGACAGCCCGATGATCCGCTCGAACTGCTGGGCGGTGCTCGCGCTCGCGGCGCAGGCCACGCGCACCATCACGCTCGGCACAGCGGTCAACGTTCCGGGTCTCCGCCAGGCGCCGGCGGCCGCGAACGGGATCGCGACCATCAATCGGTTGGCGCCGGGACGCTGCATCATCGGCCTCGGCACCGGCCACACGGCGGTGCGCATGCTCGGCCAGCGCCCGATGAAGCTCGCGCCGTTCCGCGAGTACGTGCGGACGGTGCAGGGGCTGCTGCGCGGCGACGAAGTCGAGCACGAGGGCCACCGGATCCGCTTCCAGATGCGCGAGCACAGGTTCATCGACCTGGAGCACACGATTCCGGTTTACATCGCCGCGTTCGGTCCGAAGGCGCAGGCGCTCGCCGGCGAGCTCGGCGACGGGATGATCTCAGGCCTGCCGCGCGGCGGCACCGTCCCGGAGATGTTGAAGAACGCGCGCCGCGGCGCCGAGCGCGTCGGACGCGCGCTGCCGGATGACTTCTACGTGTCGGGCATGATGACGCTCGCGATGCTGCGGCCCGGCGAAGCCGTCGACTCGGAGCGGATGATCGCCGAGTACGGGGCCGCGGTGATCACGGGCCTCCACTATCTGGTCGCGCGTCACCTCGAGACCGGTGAGGATCCGCCCGCGTACGCGCGTGGGGTATGGAAGTCGTATCTCGACTGGCTCAACGCGTTCCCCGCGGAGATCCGCCACCAGCGCCTGCACGCCAGCCACTACAGCTTCGTCGACCCGGAAGAGGCGCGCTTCGTCACCGCGGATCTGATTCGCGCGAGCTGCCTCACGGGAACCGCGCAGGAGCTCGTCGATCAGGTGAAGGAGCTGGAGCGTCAGGGCTTGCGGCAGATCATGCTCTACCCGCCGCTGAACCGTCAGTACCGCATCATCGAGGACTTCGCCGAGCAGGTGATGGCGCGGCTCTAGCAGGCGGCCGGACGCTCACTTCCCGTAGAGCCAGTGCGGGAACCAGAGCCCGATCGCAGGAAACGCCATCACCAGGAACAGGCCGATCATCTGCAGCACCATGAACTCCGCCATGCCCCAGTGGATGTCGGTCAGCGTCCAGTCCGGCGCGACCGCCTTCAGGTAGTACGCCGCCGTCGCAAGGGGTGGTGACAGGAACGTCGTCTGGAAGTTGACGGCGACCAGCACCGCGAACCACAGCGGGTCGATGTCGAGCTTCATGACCGCGGGCTGGAGCAGCGGGATGAACACGAAGACGATCGTCGGCCACTCGAACGGCCAGCCGAGCAGGAAGATCAGGACCATCACCACGAGCAACGTGCCCATCGGCGGCAGCGGCAGCGCGAGGAGCGCGTCGGTCATCTTCGTGGCGGAGCCGAGCCGCGTGAAGACCGCGCCGAAGATGTTCGAGGCGACCGCAAGGAAGAACATCATGCTCGACTGCTCGGCCGTCGAGATCACCGCACGCTTGAGCCGATCCCAATTGAGCGTCCGATAGCAGACGGCCATGACCGCCGTGCCGACGACGCCGACGCCCGCGGCCTCCGTCGGCGTCGCCATCCCCGCCAGGATCGGGCCGAGCGTGACCACCGTGAGGATGACGTGCGGCAGCATCCCGATCGTCAACTCCCAGAGAAGCGTGCGCAGCGGCATCTTTCGCGCTTCGGGCGGCAGTGGTGGACCGAGACGGGGGTTGAGCCCGCACCGCACGACCGTCCACACGATGAAGATCGCCGCGAGCAGGAACCCCGGGCCGAACGACGCGGCGTAGAGATCGACGACCGGCACGCCCATCATCGGGCCCATCACGACCAGCATCACGCTCGGCGGGATCAGGATGCCGAGGCTTCCGCCGGCGGTGATCGCGCCGGCCGCGAGCCGTGAGTCGTATCCGGCGCGGATCATCGTCGGCGCCGCCATGATCCCCACGACCGCGACGGTCGCGCCGACGGTGCCGGCCGCGATGCCGAAGATCGTCGCGGTGACGAGGACGGCGACGTACAGCGAGCCGGGCAGCGGACCGAAGAGGAGCCGGAGCGCGTGGAAGAGCCGCTCCATGATCCCGCCCTCTTCGAGCAGGTAGCCCATGAAGATGAACAGCGGTACCGCGACGAGCACCTGCTCCTTCATGAGCCCGAACGTGTGGATGACGCTCAGGTAGAACACGACGTCGCCGAACGCGAGCCAGCCGGCGCCGAGCGAGAGGAACAAAAGCGTGAACGCGATCGGGAAGCCCGCGAAAATCGCGACGAAGAAGACGCCGAGGAGGACGAAGCCGAGGAGCTCCGGCGTCACCGCGCGGGCGTCCGGATCGTGCGGACGCAGCGGATCACTTCGGAGATACCTTGCACTGCCAGCAGCGCGGCGCTGACCGGGATGACGGCCTTCAGGACGTACATCGGCACGCCGACGACGAAGAGCCGGAGGCCGGTGCGCTCACCGATGAGCCACGCGTGCCGCGCTTCGACGAGGCCCGCGTAGACGATGCAGAGCATGCCGGGAAAGAAGAACAGGACGTAGCAGACGGCGTCGACGGTGGCGCGCGTCTTCGGAGACCACCGCTCGTACAGCACGTCGGTCCGGATGTGGCCGCCCCTCATGAGCGTGTAGGAGGCGGCGAGCATGAACTGGGTTCCGTAGAGCATCCAGCCGACTTCGTAGCTCCACTTGGTGGGCGCGTTGAACGCGTAGCGCGCGACGACTTCCCACGTGACGGCGATCGTGATCGGCACGATCATCCAGCCGGCGATCCATCCAGCCGCCGTGCTCAGGGTGTCGATGACGCGGACAGCGCGGTCGATCGTGTCGCGCGTCACGGCCCGGTCGCGGTGACCGCGAGATCGCGCAGGAGCCCGTCGGCGACGTCGTAGATCCAGCCGTGGACGGCGAGCTTCTGGCCGCGCGTCCAGGCGTCGCGCACGATCGTCGTGTGGCACACGTTCACGACCTGCTCGGCGACGTTGAGCTCGCACAGTCGCGCGTGGCGCCTGGTTTCGTCGTTCAGGGCTTCGAGCGCCGCACGGTGGCGCGCCCGCACGTCCTGCACGTGGCGCAGCCAGTTGTCGATCAGGCCGAGCGACTCGTCACGGAGTGCCGCGAGCACGCCGCCGCAGCCGTAGTGGCCGCACACGATGACGTGCTCGACGCGGAGCACGTCCACCGCGAACTGGATCGCCGACAGGCAGTTCAGGTCCGTGTGGACGACGACGTTCGCGACGTTACGGTGCACGAACATCTCGCCGGGCATGAGGCCGACGATCTGGTTGGCCGGCACGCGGCTGTCCGAGCAGCCGATCCAGAGATGGCGCGGGGCCTGCTGCCGCGAGAGGCGCGTGAAGAATTCCGGGTCCTGCCGCGTGATCTGCGCGGCCCAGGCCCGGTTGTTGGCGAGGAGCTGGCTCAGCACGAGGCCCTCCGGCGCTCGGTCATCGCGTGTCTCATTTCACCGGCACGCAAGCGACCGGCCACGCAACGCGCGTGCCCGCTGGCCAGACCTGGCCTTCGGCGGTCGAGTACGGGATCCTCACCTCGGCGTTGCCGCCGGCGTCGCGATAGATCACCAGGGGATCGACGAGGCTCCCGCCTGTCGTCTCCCCGCGGGAACCGACGATCCCATCGCCGCTTGCGCTCGTTCGAGTGGAGAGATGCAGATGCGGGTATCCCGAAGGACCATAGTGCCCGCCGACTGTGCCGGTCCTGCCCGAACGCGCGATGACCTCCGCAACCGCCACTCTCGCGCCGATGGGCAGTTCGGGATGCGACTGCAGGTGCTGGTATTTCGAGTACACCCAGTACGGAAGGCCGGTGTCCTCCGGTGAATGTCGCAGCCACACGTAGATGCCTTCCAACTGCCCGCCTTCGCCCTTGCTCGCCACCGTCCCCGCGGCCAGGGCCACCAGCGGAGTGCCTTCGACCAACGAGATGTCGATCCCACCGTGGTAGCCCCCGAACGACCACGTCGGTCGCGGGCTGCCGTCATACCGCGTTCGCGATCCGAACGGTGAGGCGATGCCCGGACAGCGAGCGTCGCGCGCGAAGACAGGTTGCAGTCCGCTGGGCCGGATCATCGATGCCTCACCCGGCACCTGCTGCACGGGCGCGCACGCGGATAGGAGCATCATCGAGGCCAGCAGCACAGGTCCTGTCCTCCGCATGCGATCTTCCCTCCGCTCGGTAGGAATCGCCGAACGCACCTCTGTTAGCGCCATTTCCGAACTCGGTTCTGCGTCATTTGTCTGGCGAACGTGTGGGATCAGCCGCCGCAGCGAGCGAAGCGAGCCGCGGTCGGCTGCATTCGGGAGTTCGACGATCCGGCGACATGGGCTCTGGGCGCATAGGCCGCACTCCTCCGATCGAGCTACCCCTCTACGATGTCGGCTCTCAAGCTCTCCGCGAAGTCGACGACCTCGCGACGTTCGCGGTCCGCGATGCGGAGCGCCTCCAGCGTGTCCCTTAGAACTGCACGAAACACACCCCAGTCGTCGGCGGTGATCCCGAGGCCGCGATGCGCCTCCTTCATGTCCCGCCCTACGTAGCGCGTCGGCCCGCCGGTGACCGACGATAGGTACGCGACCAGAAGGCGCTCTTCGCGGAGCACGCCGTAGGTGCTGCGCCCTTTCCAGAAGCGGCCGAGCGTGGGATGGGCGTTCGCGCGGCCGAACAGCTCCCGGGCGAACGTCGCGATCCCGCGACTTCCGCCGAGGCGCGCATAGAGCGAGGTCGGGGCCGGTTTCACGATGCCCAGGGCCTTGAGCCGCGCCCTGAGCCTCGGGGCCGGCATCCCGAGCTGCGCCGCCGCCCCATCGGCCCCCGGCACTTGCCAGCCAGTAGCTTCCATGGCGCCGACGAGATTGTTGCGCTCGAAGAGCTCGAATTCCGCCGCCGTCATGAACCCTCAAGCCGGGGTTCCCGCCTCGGGCAGCGGCGCACGTGCCGGATAGGAGAACGCGGAGCTTGGCAGCGCCTCGTCGAAGCGGAGCGGACCGCTCCCCGACAGGATCAGGGCGCGCTCCACCACGTTCCTGAGCTCCCGGACATTCCCGGGCCAGTCATACCTTTGCAAATGTCGGATGTCCGCTTCCGTCAGGCGACGCTCGCCGGCCTGCCAGGCCACTCCGTGCTCACGGAGGAAATGCTCCACCAGGACCGGAATGTCCTCGAGTCTCGACCGCAACGGCGGCACGTTGATCGGGAACACACTGAGTCGGAAGAATAGATCGCGACGGAAGGCCCCGCGCGACACCTGGTCGACGAGGTCCCTGCTCGTCGCCGCGATGAATCTCACGTGCGTACGCCGGGTTCGATGATCGCCGATGCGCTCGAACGTCGAGTCCTGCAACGGTCGCAGCAGCTTGGCCTGAAGGTCGGCCGGAATGTCGCCCACCTCGTCGAGGAACAGCGTGCCGCCGTCGGCCAGTTCGATGCGGCCGGCGTGGTCGCGAAGAGAGCCCGGCACAGCTCCGCTCACGTGGCCGAACACCTCACTCTCGAAGACACCCGCGGGAATCGAGGCGCACTCCAGCTTCACGAAGGGCCCACCGCGGCGCGCGCTCTCCTCGTGAATGTGGCGAGCGATCAGCTCCTTGCCTACTCCGGACTCGCCGTGAATGAGCACGTTCGCGACCGTCCCGGCCACCCCACCGACCTGTTCCATGCCCCGACGCATCAGCGGGCTTCCGAATACGAGCGTTGTCGGTGCTGGTCCGAACGGCACGGACTGCCGGGCCACATCCGGGTCTGGTAGCACCGCATCCGGGCTGATCCTCGCCCGATACACGCTGATGGGCACCGCGATGTTCTTGAACTGCTGCTCGCCGAGCGATTCGAAGATCGCGGGCAACTTGTTGCCGACGGCCGCGTGAACCATCTCCGAGACACAGATGCCGCCAGGTTCGGCGAGTGTCTGCAGGCGTGCCGCGACGTTGACCCCGTCGCCGTAGACACGACCATCGGCCTGCAGAAAGACGTCGCCCAGGTGAATGCCGATACGAAACAGCATCCGTCGCTCGGCAGCTCTCGGCTCGTTCCACTGCGCCAGCTCTCTCTGGGTCGCCATGGCGCACAACACGGCGTCCGCCACGCTGTCGAACACCCCGAGCACGCTGTCGCCCGCGGTATCCACGACGCGCCCGTTGTTGACGTCGAAATGCCTTCGGCAAATGTGGTGACATTCGGCCAGGGCGGCCATGGTTCTTGGCTCGTCATCGCCCATCAGGCGGCTATACCCTGCGACATCGGCGCTCAAGATGGCTGCGAGCCGGCGAGTGGCGTGGATCATGGCTCTCCCTCAACTCACGTATGGCACCCGTCGAAGTCCATCTCGCCTCATCGCGTCATCCAAGTCGGCGAACGCTGCCGTTCACCTGCGACGGACCGAGCGACCGCAGGGAGCGAGGCCCGACGTCAGGTGCAACGGCTTGTTCGGCGGGCATCGTCGCCCACGTCGATCACGATCGCGGCGAGGGCACGGCCCCGAGCTGCCTCAGCGCCGACAGATTGTCGACGACGCCACGCTGGCTGACGACCTTGCCGTCACGGATCTGGAGAATCACGATCTCGTCGAACTTGGCACGCTTCCCGGTGGCCGGAAGAGGCCCCCACTGGCCTTGTTGGGTCCCCGAGATCGTCAAAAGGACCACGACACGATCGCCTTCGGCAATGAGTTCGTGAACGTCCTCGTGGTAGTCAGGAAACGCTGTCCAGGCACCTTCGACCATGGCGCGGACGCCCTCGTGTCCTTGGCGAAGCGCGTATGGGCGATAGTCCCCAACGAAATCCGCAGCGTAAAACTCCGGGATACGATCGACGCCGCGGCTGTTCCAGACCACCTCGGTGATTTCGCGAACCAGCCGCTTGTTTTCCTCACTCACACGCTTGCTCCCGTCAGCGCCGCCGAACGTTCGAGGTGAGGCGCCCGCAGCGGCATGGGCCGCGGAGGGGACGATAAACCTCTGGTCCCGGACCGGCCCATGCCGTTGCGGGTCGCCTCGACCGAGGGGTTAGCCGGCATGTCTTTCGCCAGCCTACTGCCGAGGGCGACCAGCGTCGGTGAGCCCGGCGCCGAAGTACATGCGACTCACGTTGGCCCGGGCGGCGGCCTCCTCGCACAGGCGGCATGGCCTTGACGTGGAGTAAAGCACCGAACCTGCCAGATCGGCGCGGCCGAGACGCAGCTGGGCATCGCGAATGGCTTCTCGCTCGGCGTGGGCTTCTTGGTCCGAGTTCTTGACGACCCGGCTCGGGCCTTCGCCGACGACTCCGCTGGTTGTGACCAAGACTGCACCATAGGGTTGGTCACCCCAGCTCAGAGCGAGCTGTCGCATCGACTCAGCTGCCCGGTACCACTTCTGGCTCGGGTGCTCCGGCTCAGCGAGAACCAGTCTTGGCTGGAAGATCGCGGCGAGCATGCCGACCGCAATGCATATGCGCCGGCGCTGACAGGGCGCGTCAACCGTGACGGTGCGCATGGTGTTCATGACGGCTAACGCCCCAGGTAACCCGCGGGCGTCTCGCCCGTCGGGTTCACCTGGAAGTTAGCGCGAGCGTAACCGTGGGGGGCCCGGCGCTCTCGCAGGCTTCACCGGCCAAAACGGTCTTGAAGGCGCGAGAACGCAACTCCATAGAACCGGCGAAATCGTTCAGTCGCCTCGGCATCCGTTATCCCCGGGGCGGCACGAAAACGTCCTTCGACTTCGACCATGCATTTGTCTGAGGCCTTTGGTACAACTCGGATCCGGCCAACGTAGTCGCGGCGAGGCGAAGGCCCACCGACGATGGTGTAAGCGTATTCAAGTCCTTCGGCACTATACGCCACAAGGCGTTCGGCCAGGTCGTACCGACCCGCGGCGCCGTCAATCGTTATCCGGCGCCCTACACCGCCGGCGGCGGGCTCCAACACGCTTTCCTTGACCCACGGGTGCCAATCGGGCAGCCCATTGAAATTGCCCACCACATCCCACACCACCTCCGGAGGACTTGCAAGGTCAACCGTCATGCTGACCTCTAACATCCTATGCCTCCTCTTCAGCGACGAGTCCCTGAACGGGAGTATCGTTGCTGCGCGCTAACTCAATCTCTCTTGAACCACGCAACACGGTGAACGCTGCGCCCGGTGTGCAATGCTCCCCAATTCGCTGCTCACTCCGCGGAGCTTAGCGTGAGCTGCGCCGCCCGGTAGTCGGCCGGGCTCTGCATTCCCAGCGCCGAGTGCGGCGCCTGGGAGTTGTAGTCCTCGATCCAC